>Ga0364867_10007_pt1 | contig 128652 bp, 99 predicted proteins | sample ExccelAu500001D4_3_FD_206915 | JGI IMG/M metagenome (GOLD analysis project Ga0364867, IMG submission 206915) | Enriched cells from Trout Bog Lake Hypolimnion, Wisconsin, USA - BchlTB.Aug13.5000.01.D4 | ecosystem: Environmental > Aquatic > Freshwater > Lake > Hypolimnion/Profundal zone | place... | reverse complement strand
AAATTCTTTTGCAACTTCAGTCAGAAAACTGGCACCAACACTACCATCAATAATTCTATGGTCATAACTTAAAGATAAATACATCATATGCCTTATACCAACAAAATCGCCTTTTTCAGTTTCAATAACAACAGGTCGTTTTTTTATAGCACCGACAGCCAGAATAGCTACCTGCGGCTGATTAATTATAGGAGTGCCCATCAAACTACCAAAGCTCCCCACATTAGTAAAAGTAAAAGTTCCACCCTGTGTATCATCTGGTTTTAATTTGTTATTTCTGGCAGCATCTGCAAGAGAATTTACTGATTTAGCCAAACCAATTAAACCTAATTGTTCTGCATTCTTTATTACGGGAACTATTAAATTTTTGTTAGGGAGTGCTGTAGCCATCCCAATATTGAAAAAGTGTTTTATAATTATTTTATCGCCTTCAACGGAAGAGTTCAGAATAGGATAACGTTTCATCACTTTAGTCAAACATTCAATGAACATTGGAGTAAAAGTAATTTTTGTTCCTGCTTTCTTTTCAAAATCTTCTTTAATTTTCTCTCTCCATATCACCATATTAGTAACATCAGCTTCAGCAAAACTTGTAACATGAGCACTGGTTGATTTGCTGTTAACCATATGTTGGGAAATCAATTTCCTCATCCTGTCCATCTCAATAATTTCAACATTTGGTTTAGGAATCTCTGAAATTGTTACTGAAGGCTGGGAGGGGGTATTTATTTCTTTCACAGGAGATATTATAGATTCTGCATCAACGGCTGGTACATTTTGCACTATTGCTGCTGCAGTATTTTGTACAATACTTTTTGCAGGTTCGGATATAACCTGTTCATTTTTAATAAAAACCTGCGGTTCCTCTTCTTTTATGATAGGAGTGGGTTGAACTTGAACTGGTTCCTCAATAGGAGAAACAGGTATATTCTGCTGTACCGGCTGTTCAGTAATTGGCCTGGGTGCAGATTCTGACTGTTTATAAATTACCTGCTCCTGCTGAGGAGGGATATAAACAGGTTGAGGTGCAGTAAACACTGGCTCAGGAATATGGGCAGGAATGGGCTGTTGAAAAACAGGTGCAGCCTGCGGAACTGTAACCGGAGCAATATGCTGATTTGTAACCGGAGGAACAGCTGCCTGCTGAACTGGTGGTTGAACTGCAGGAATTACTATAGGTTGAGCAGGCGCATTGTAAATAGGTTGCTGAACCTGCGGAACAAATGCCGGGATTTTTCCTGCTCTTTTATCAGTAATGTACTGTAAAACATCTTTTTTGGAAACCCTGCCATCTGCACCGGTTCCCGGTATTCTTTCCAGTTCACTTAAGCTTAAACCTTCACTGTTTGCAATGTTTAATACTAAAGGGGAGAAAAATTTATTATTACCCGAAGTAACTGATTTAGATTGAATCTGTTGCGGTATATATGGCACCTGTTCTGGTTGATAATTGGTTTGTAAAGCTGTTAAATCTGATACTGAAGCTGCGGAATGTTGATAAATTTCTGTAACAGGTGCTGAAGGTATTGAATAAGTTTGATTGCTTACGGTGGGGACAATAATCGGAGTAACATCATGGGCCACTTTATCTGCTACTTCAATTCTGGCTATTACAGCACCAACTGCAACAACATCATTAACATTGTACAATATTTCTTTGATTACACCCGAAACTGTTGATGGAACCTCACTATCAACTTTATCAGTTGCAATTTCTAAAACTGTTTCTTCTTGTTGTATATGTTCACCAACATTTTTATGCCAACGCAAAATGGTGGCTTCCATAATACTTTCACCCATTTTGGGCATTACTAATTCAGCTATTGCCATACTAACTGTACTGATTTTAATGGGTTAAAATCTTACTAACTACATCCTGTCCTTGAATCAACCTGGTTGTTCACACAATTTTTTTACATTCAGGTGTTATAAAATACATTCGAAAATATATAAAAAAGCCTCTTAATCAACCTGTTTGATAGTGAATTATGCAGCAATCAGCATTAAATCTAAGTCAAAAGTAGTTTTTAGAACCGGAAATTTATTCAACTGTTATCCACAATTAATTGACGTATTAAATTCAACGCATTTGTTGCAGTAGCTTGAATGTTTCTGCTTCTGTCGTATCTGAAATTAAAATGTTTTACATTGATTTTGCTTTTTGAAGCGACTGCTATCCAAACCAAACCTGTTGGTTTTTCCTGGGATCCGCCATCAGGGCCCATTATACCACTTACAGCAATAGCATAATCGGTTTTCATTAATTCCAAAATATTACCGGCCATTTCTGTTACAGTTTCCTTACTTACAGCTCCAAACTGTTTAATTGTTAAGGGGTTAACATGTAGTATTTCTTCCTTTATTTTATTGGAATAACTAACTACAGACCCATTAAAATAGGCAGATGAACCAGGAATGGATGTTAATAAGTGTGCAATATACCCACCCGTGCAACTTTCTGCTGTAGCAATTGTTTGATTTTTATCTTTTAATAAATTCCCCACTACTGCCTCTAATGGCAAATCCTTATCTGTTACTAAAAAATCATTTACTTTCTGTTTTAATTGCTCAAACTGCTGGTTAAGTGTATTATTTAATTCGTTTAATTCTTCACTATATCCGGTTAAACGTAATCTAACCATGCCATAATTGGGAAGATAAGCCAGTTTTATATTGGCAGGTATTCTGGCTTCAAAATCCTTTATTTTTTCTGCAAGAAAAGATTCACCAATCCCGGCAGTTAATAATGTTCTGTGTTCAATAAAGCCAAGCTGAAATTTGTGCTTTATTATCGGGATTACGTGATTTTCAGTTATCCATTTCATTTCACCAGGAACCCCGGGCATGGAAATATATATTTTTCCTTCTTTTTCAAATAACATCCCTGGTGCGGTTCCTTTTTCATTGAGTAAAACAGTACATGTATCAGGAACTTCAGCCTGTTTTTTGTTTCTTTCAATCATTGGCCTTTGGAAAACATGCTCAAACAAGTTTGTAATAAAATCCAGTGTAGGCTGATGTATTACCATCCTGCCTCCAAAATATTCACATAATAAAGGTTTTGTAATATCATCAGCCGTTGGCCCTAAACCACCCGTCAATAAAATAATATCTGCATGTTTACTTTCCTCATCCAGGGAATACCAGATATCTTCCCATACATCTCCAACTGCAACCCTGTGTTTAACAGAAATTCCAATTTTATTTAATTCTTTTGCTATCCAGGCACTGTTGGTGTCAATTACCTGCCCTATCAATAGTTCATCTCCAATTGTTATAATTGATGCAAAAACTTTTTTCATGCTGCAAAAATAAGCACCCGAAGCTCAGTTAGTTTATCATTAGGGAAAATATAAAAATCACTTTCGCAATAATTCGGTACAAGTACCTATATTGTTGAAAATATTATCAATGAAAGCACAAAGTTACAAAAACCATTCGCGTTATGTTTTAGGGTATCATGTGTTTACCTTTCTGGCAATTCTGGCATTATTAGGTGGATCAATTGCAAACCTTGTAATATCATCATCAGAAAACAGGTATTCAGCATCCCTTATAGTGTTGATAGCAATTATATTTGTTTGTTTTTTCTGGTTTACCCGTGCTTTTGCAGTGAAGGTTCAGGACCGGGCTATTAGAGCAGAAGAAAGCCTGCGTTATTTTATTCTTACGGGCAAACCTTTTAATAAAAACTTAAAAATTAATCAGATTATTGCCTTGCGTTTTGCCGGTGATGAAGAGTTTGAATTACTGGTTAATAAAGCAGTAACAGAAAATCTGAATTCAAATCAAATTAAACAATTGATACAGAACTGGAGGCCTGATCTTTACAGAGCTTAAGATTATTCAAAATCAGTGACATTTAAAAAGTACAAAACAACTCTTCCAATGGTTAATAATTTACCTGATTCATTGTAAACCTCCTGATGAAATTCAATTCTATGATCAACAGGCAATTCTTTTAATATTGTTTTAATAGTTAACAAATCATCGTAGTGTGCCGGGCGGATAAATTTATTATGTAATTCCACGATGGGCATAATAACACCTGATTCTTCCATATCCCTGTAAGTAAAACCCAGTTGCCGGATACTTTCCGCTCTTCCAACTTCAAAATACTGTGCATAATTTCCATGGTATACAATATTCATCTGGTCTGTTTCTGCATACCTAACTCTTATTTGCGTACAACTTTCAAACATTTTTCACATTTTGTTGGTAAGATAAATTTATTTTTTTTGTTTTTCCACAAATCATGGAACGTGATTTGTATGATAAAATGTAAAGTAACTTTATTTACTTTTTAGTAGGGGGTTTTTATACCGTTTTTTTAAGTTTTTCTGAATCACTATTGATTGCAATATAAAAAGATGAATGTCTGAACATTTTATAAGAAATAATATCTGTTTTCCAATCAGTAATTGTTAACGATATTATTGAATGATTTTGCTTTTTTTAAGAAAGAAATTAAAATATTTACTACGTAAGTTTTAAAAAAAGTGTATGCGTACAATTTTAAAAATAACCTGCATTGCCATTTTTTCATTCTTTACACAAATCTTATTTGCACAGTATACTGCTGCTCATAATGACCCGGATGCTGCATTTAAAGCAGCTAAAGAATTTTATCAGAAAAATCAGTATAGCCTGGCCTATCCTTTATTTAAAGAATTGTATAATTATGGTGTATTAAAAAGCAATTTTCCGGTATCTATTCAAACAGAATCTAAATACTATTATGTTACCTGTGGTTTGAAATTAAATGATGCTACTGCTGTTCAACTTGCTATTGATTTTATTGATTTAGAGCATCATTCTCCCAGGATTGAAATGCTAAGTTTTGAATTGGCAGAATATTATTTCCGACAACAGCTTTATGGAGAAGCTATTGTTTATTATGAAAAAGCAGGCATTGAAAACCTGACAAATAATGAAATTGCACTTTTAAAATTTCATAAAGGCTATGCTCATTTTGTTCAACAGCAATTTAATGAGGCAAAACCTTATTTTGATGCAGTGCGTCAGATGCCAACAAGCCCGAATTATATTCCTGCCAATTATTATTTTGGTTTTATTTCATTTTCCGAAAAAAAATATGATGATGCATTATCTGCTTTTTTAATTGCATCATCCAGTCAGGATTACCAACATATTGTGCCTTTCTATATTGCAGAAATCAAATATTTTACCGGGAAACATGATGAAGCACTGGCTATTGCAGAAAAAGCAATTCAGGATGGTGGGCAATATTATGACCTGCAATTAAAACAACTGGCAGGGCATTTATACTTTGATAAAAAAGAATATACTAAAGCTCAACCTTACCTGGAAGCTTTTGTAAAACATTCAGATAAAATATCAAGGGAAGACTTATATGAATTATCATATTGTTATTATGCAACAGGCAATTGGGGAAAGAGTATTGAAGGATTTAAACAATTAGGAGGGAAAGATGATTCACTGGCACAAAACAGTATGTATTTACTGGCAATAGCCTATTTGAAATCTGATCAGAAAGTAAATGCCCGAAATGCTTTTTCCCTGTGCGAATCCAATAACAGCAATACCCTTCAAAAGGAAGTAGCTACTTTTAATTATGGTAAATTGAGTTATGATTTAGGATACCTGGGCATTGCTTTAAAAGAATTTCAGCTATTTCTGGTGAATTATCCCAATTCAGTTTATGTTCCGGAAAGTAAAGAATTGCTTATAAGTGTACTGGCAAAAACAAGTAATTATAAAGACGCACTAAGTCTATATGAAAGTATTCCTTCAAAAAGTGAAAGCATTCAAAAAATATACCCGGGAATATTGTATGGTAGATCTGTTGAACTGATTAACGACCGGAAAATTGATCAGGCAGATGAATTACTCAACAAAATTATACAAATACCTTTCAATGCTAATTACATACAATACGTATATTTCTGGAAAGGTGAAATTGCATACCGGATTGGTGATATCAGTAATGCTGTCAATTACTTTGCCAACTATCTCAAAGATCCACGTGTTAACGGAGAAGTAAATTTGGTAAATGCCAAATATAACCTTGCCTATAGTTTATTGAAAAAGGAAGATTTTAATACAGCACAATCGTATTTTCAACAAATTGTCAGAAATATTTCAATTAATTCCACTGCATTGGAAATAGATGCATATATCAGAACTGCAGATTGTTACTTCATGAATAAAAATTTCAGACAGGCTTTACTTATTTATGAAAATGTAATAAACCTTAATGTTAAGGGAGCAGATTATGCCATGTTCCAGAAAGCTGTTATTGCAGGTGCTTCCAATAAGAGTCAGGAAAAAATAGCAATATTGCAAAATTTGCAAAAGCAATATCCAAACTCAGCATTAACTCCTGATGCAAATCTTGAAATTGCCAATACTTATTTATCTGATGAGAAATATGCTGAAGCAGCATATCCATTGGATAAGATTCTTAAAGACAAATCAGCTATGGCTTTGTGGCCACAGGCTTATCTTAAATCAGGCGTTGCAGATTTTAATATGAACAAGAATGAAGAAGCCCTGAATAATTTTACACAATTGGTTGCCAAATACCCGAATTCTCAGGAAAGTGATGAAGCTATTGAATATATCAGAAATATTTTTGTAACCAATCAGCGGCCATCTGATTACATTGCTTTTATGAAGCAAAATGGTAAATCGGTTACTTATACTGAAGAAGATTCATTAACCTATAAAGCTGCCCAGATTCGTTATGAGGATAAAGATTTTACTCATGCTGCGATTGGGTTCAATGATTACTTAGCAAAATTTCCGGACGGACGGTATTCTGTTGAAGCCAATTATTTTTCTGCAGAAATTAATATTGCTGGTAAAAATGTAGCATCAGCTTTGCCATTTTATACAGCAGTAGTTGCCAAATCTCCTAATAAATATGCAGAAAGATCCAGTTTGCAAAGTGCCAGGATTAATTATTTTAATCTAAAAGATTATGTGGTAGCTGAAAAATATTATTTGCAGTTAAAAGCGTTAGCTACACAGCAGGAAAATAAACTGGAGGCAATGAGGGGGTTACTTCGTTGCCAATATAAATTACAGCAATGGAAGGATGCAGTTGAAAATGCCAATGATTTATTGAAAGATGCTTCACTGGCCACAGATGATAAACAAATGGCGAATATGGTATTGGCTAAAAGTCTGCAATCAGACAACCGTCTTGATATTGCAATGCCTTATTACCTGCAGGTAATAGGGCAGGGGAAATCAGAGTACAGTGCTGAAGCTCAATATCGTATAGCTGAAATATTATTTCTGCAAAGTAAATTTGCTGAGTCAGAAAAAGCCGGATTTGAAGTAATCAAAAAATATGGTTCTTATGATTTTTGGGTTACCAGAGGATATATTTTGCTGGGCGATATTTATTTTAAAGAGAAAGATTATTTTAATGCAGAAGCTACTTTTAAAAGTGTAACTGAGAATGCAACCAATATTGATTTGAAAGAGGAAGCAAACCATAAACTGCAGGAAGTGTTAGCTGAGAAAAATAAAGACAGTAAAGTTGATCAACAGTAAAGAATTATCAAACATGAACAAATTCTGTAAAATATACACCTACGCTTTATTAGTACTGATTCCTTTTTCTTTTGTAAATGCCCAGCAGGCTGGGAAGAAAAGAAAATCTTCGGTACATACTGCTCAGAAAAGCCATTCGAAGAAATCCTCTAAAAAAGGTTCAGTGGCTAAACCTGAAACTACTAATTTTAAAAAGGTGCAGGCAGAACCTGTACAGATTGCATCTGAAGAAGCAGCTCCTAAAGTTGTTACAGTAACTTCTGCATTCAAACCATCGCTTAGAAATGCGGCTAAGATAAACTTTATGGCTGCTACTCCTGTTACAGATTCAACCAGGATACCATTAAATTATAATATCCCTTCACAAAATCTGTTCTTTACCTATCAGCCAGTATCTATCAAACCAGTCGCATTAATTCCTGACAGTGGATTCAAATGGGTGAATAATCAATATGTTAAACTTGGTTACGGAAATTATACTACTCCTTTTGCCGAAGCTGGTTTATCGTTTGGAGATGGGAAGAAAACAATATTTGACCTTACTGGTAATTATATTTCCTCTAAGGGCAATTTACCTTATCAGGAGTTTTCTAAAGTGGGACTTAAAGCTTTGGGTATATTTAATTCTGACAATAATGAATTAACCACCAATTTTTTTTATAAGAATTCAAACCAGTATAAATACGGATTCACAGATAAATCTGTTGTTTCAAAGGATCAATTGCAACAAAATTTCAATGCTTTTGGTGCTGAATTAGGGTTTAAAAATAAAATGCCATCAGATTTTGGTATTACCTATCATCCGCAGGTTAAATTCATTTATTTTGCTGATAATAATGGTGCCTCCGAATATAATTTTAAAGGGATAGCTCCAATCAATAAGTCTATTACAAAAGTAATGTCATTTGATCTGAGCTTTGCAGCTGATATTTCCTCTCTGAATAAAAGTTCTGCCCCAGGGCAGGTAACAAATAACCTATATTATTTAAAAACTGGAATACAGTTTAATACTCCAAATTTTAAAGTGAATGCAGGTATCCAGCCTTCCTGGGATAATAATGCATTTTCAATGTTACCCAATGTAACCGCTGAGGCAAAATTGAATCAGCAAAACCTGATTTTGATGGCAGGGTGGGTAGGAAGCTTTACAAAAAACAGTTATTATTCTTTATCTAATATTAATCCCTGGCTGGCACAACCCAATACTTTACTGAATACGAAGCAATCTGAACAATACCTTGGTATTAAAGGAAGTAATGGAAGCCATTTTACTTATAATGCCAGCGTTTCTTTTCTTAAATGGAATAACCAACCTTTATTTGTAAATGATACTGCGAAATCCAATACCCAAACTTTTAATATATTATATGAATCTGAACTTACAGGAGTTCGTTTTCATGCTGAAGCCGGATATACCATTCAGGAAAAAATGACCTTTATAGGAGGCTTTAATTATACTCAATTTGCCAATGAACAGTTATATTATAAACCATGGGGTTTATTGCCTTTGGAAATTACGGGGTCTTTACGGTATAAAATAACCAGGGATGTTTCTGTTAAATCTGATCTTTTCTTTTGGGATGGTTCTTATTACCGTACTGGTAATTTAGGGACACAAAAATTGAATCCTGCTCTGGATTTTAATGCCGGAGCAGAATTTTCAGTCCTTCCAAAACTAAATTTATGGATTCAATTCAATAATATTTTCAACAATCAATACCAAAGATGGAATCAATACCAAGTTTTAGGTTTCAATGTATTGGGAGGTGTTGTATATTCGTTCCAGTAAATAATTTCCATGTACGAGTTTTTGTATAAATATCTTATTGTTCATAATAGTCTGGGAATACCAGGTATTGGTTATTTTAATATGGACTATGCCCCTGCTAAAATTAATTTTGTAAATCAGGTATTGGAAGCTCCTGAGAAAACAGTACAATTTAAAAATGAATTTGCAGGTGTAGACAAGCAATTTTTGCAGTATTTATCTAAAGAATTGCATTTGAATGAGGTGGAAGCTGCTAAAAAATTTACGGATTATTCCAGGGAATTGTCAGAAACAGTGATAAATGGAGGTGCTCAGTTACCAGGCCTGGGTATTTTGAAAAAATCCAATTCCGGTGAAATTTCTTTTTACCCGGATATGCCTGTGAATCATCTTTTTAAAGGAATTGATTTAAATACACCGGAAATAAGTGATACCAATCTGGTTGATTTATATGGGGTTGGTGATACTGAAATCATCACTCAGAAAGTAACAATACCCGAAAGCCAGAAATTGCACAGGCATCAAGAGGGTGATGATTACTGGTGGTTATATGCGGTTGTGCTGGCCTTAATGGGCATTGGAGCTTTAATGTACTATTATATCTAATTCATTTGATACCCAATTATTTTCATGGAATCTACCACTGACTTTCAATCGGTTAAATCAGTAAAAAATAACCAGAATCATATACATTATCAACAATGCCCGCTCTGTAAAAGCACAGATATTGCCTATTCTCTGTCTGCCAAAGATTATACAGTTTCAAAAGAGTATTTTGAAGTTTGGGAATGTAACCAATGCAATGTGAGATTTACCCAGGATATACCTGATGCTACTCATATTGGCCCTTATTACCAATCTAATGCCTATGTTTCTCATTCAGATACCCAGGAAGGTATCATAAACAAAATCTACCATATTGTTCGGAATTTTACTTTACAATCTAAAAGGAAACTGGTAGAAAAATATACAGGTTTATCGAATGGTAATTTATTAGATGTTGGTGCAGGAACGGGAGCATTTGCTGCTGCCATGAAGCAAAATGGATGGAATGTTACTGGTTTGGAACCTGATGCTACGGCCAGGGAAAATGCACTGGAAAAGCATCAACTTACACTTATCGATCCTCAGGAGCTTTATAGCTTACCCACAGCACATTTTGATGCCATTACTATGTGGCATGTATTGGAACATGTGCATGACCTTCATGGATATCTGGAGACATATCAGCGTATTCTGAAACCGGGAGGTTCACTGGTGATTGCTGTTCCCAATTATACCAGTTTAGATGCTGTAAAATATAAGGAAACCTGGGCTGCTTATGATGTGCCCAGGCATTTATATCATTTTTCCCCAAAAAGCCTGAGATTACTGGCAAGCCAAAAAGGTTTTACAGTAAAAGCATATCAGCCAATGTGGTTCGATAGCTTTTATGTTGCTATGTTAAGCGAGCAGTATTTAACTGGTAAAAACAACCTGATAAAAGCAGTTTGGAACGGATTTTTGTCTAATCTTAATTCAATTACTGATGCAAAAAATTGCAGTTCAGTGATTTATATTATTCAGAAAAACTAATTGAACTTAATTTCAAAGATTTTTGACCAGTATTTACCAGTAATATAAAATTTCCTGCTTTCTTTATCGTATGCAATTCCATTAAGTACATCAGCTTTATCTAAAAAAGGCCCCTGGAAACTTTTTTCCTTTAAACCACCAATATCTGCTTTGGAAACCACATGCCCGGTAATGGGATCTATTTTCAAGATCCAGTCTTTCATCCAGATATTGCTGTAAATGAAACCATCCACATATTCCAGTTCATTCAAATTACTCACCCCCCCATTATTATCAATTACACCAATAGTTTGTACAATTTTAAAAGTTTCAGGATCTCTGTAATACAAATTATTATTTCCATTGTCCATAATCAGGTTCTTTCCATCATTAGTCATTCCCCATCCTTCCCCTTCATAAGTAAATTCATTTATCTTTTTTAAAGTTGCGGAATCATATACAAAGCATTTATGTTCTTTCCAGGTTAGCTGATATATTTTACCATGTAAAACAGTTAGTCCTTCGGCAAAAAATTCTTTGGTTAAACTTATTTTTTGAATTTCCTTTCCTGTTTTTAAATCTGTTTTAACCAACCGGCTTACACCTATATAATCCGGATCACCGGCACTTTCATAAAGAATACCATCATGTATTTCAAAACCTTCTGTAAAGTAAGAAGTATCATGGGGTAAAATATTGGTTACTGTATAATTCATTAAAGAGGGTTCCGGTAATCCACTTGCAATTAATGCTGAATCATTGCTGTTACTATTGCCACATGATGCAAGTAACACTAAAATAAAAACAGACGTGAAAATTTGCTTCATATCCTCTTTTAATTTAAAAGTATAGAATTATTTTAATTCCTGTTCCAGATTAACATTCCCTAAAGACTAAATCAGCAATGCCATTTTTAATAATAAAAATGGCATTGCTGTATTTTTTTATTATGGTTAAATCCAAAATGTTGTCTATGTAACTTATAAAACTAAGATCACTTATACATTAAACCTGAAATGCATTACATCTCCATCCTGCACCAGATAATCTTTCCCTTCAATTCTTAACCTTCCGTTTTCCCGGCAAGCTGCTTCGCTGCCATACTTTACAAAGTCATCATACGAAATAACTTCGGCTTTAATGAACCCTTTTTCAAAGTCTGTATGTATTACACTGGCTGCCTGTGGTGCTTTCCACCCTTTGTGAATGGTCCATGCCCTTACTTCCTGAACTCCCGCTGTAAAGTAGGTTTCCAGGTTTAAAAGCTGGTAGGCATTTTTAATTAACCTGTTTAATGCAGGTTCCTTCATGCCATATTCCTCCATAAATAGCAGCCGGTCTTCCATTGCTTCCATTTCAGAAATCTGTGCTTCGATGGAATTATTCATAATAATCACTTCTGCACCCTCTTCTTTCACAGCTTCTATTAATGCGTTAGAATATTTATTACCGGTATGCATGCTGGCTTCATCCACATTTGCAACATACAATACTGGTTTATCTGTTAGTAAAAATAAGTCTGCAATTACGTTTTTTTCTTCTTTATCCAGGCCAAGGGAACGGATACTTTTACCTTTTTGCAGGTGATCCAGGCAACGGAGCAATACTTTGTATTCAGCCTGAGATTTGGTATCTGCGCCAACTTTTGCCATTTTTTCAACCTTACTGGCTTTTTTCTCTACACTGTCCAGGTCTTTCAACTGCAATTCAGTATCAATAATCTCTTTATCACTGATTGGGTTAATTTCACCTTCTTCCCGCAACACATTTTCATCTTCAAAACAACGGATTACATGTATAATTGCATCCACTTGCCTGATATTACCTAAAAACTTATTTCCCAACCCTTCTCCTTTACTGGCACCCCTAACCAATCCTGCTATATCCACAATCTCAAGCTGTGTGGGTACTGTTCTGTTTGGTTTAACCAGTTCAGCCAATTTATCCATTCTTTCGTCAGGTACATCTACCAGTCCAACATTCGGTTCAATAGTACAGAACCTGTAATTGCTTGCCTGTGCTTTGGCACTATTACTCACTGCATTAAACAATGTAGATTTTCCAACATTGGGTAATCCCACAATACCTGCTTGTAAAGCCATACCTGATTTCTTTTGTGATTTTCAATTAATAATTCAACCAACAACCGATATTCAATTTTTATTATAAGGATAATAATAGCTAATAAAACCCAATAATGAACTGCTTATTATTTTATGCTTTTAAAAATTAAATTGGCTGCAAAAGTAAGGTCTAAACCATATTCTTCTTTGTAAATCTTCGTTATCAAATGTATTTGCCTGCTGTTTTCTGTTTTATTGTGCTATTTGCTTTAGTTTTTGAATGAATTGCTGTACACCCGTACCAGCTGATGATTCTATCATTTGAATATTTGAAAGATGGGTTACTGCTGGAATTTTCTTATCTATAATAAACTTAGGAATCGGCTTTGGTGCATAGTTTACCAGTCCGGCAGCTGGGTATACCTGTAAAGAAGTCCCAATTACAGCAAAAATATCTGCAGCCGCTACAATGTCTGCCGCATATTCCAGCATGGGTACTTCTTCTTCAAACCATACAATAAATGGGCGCAATTGGGTTCCATCTTCAGCCAAATCCCCAACTTTTATATCTCCTCTTATTTCATAGGTTTTTGTTTTATTCTTTACACTACGCATTTTGAAGATTTCTCCATGCAGGTGTATCACATTGGAACTACCGCCTCTTTCATGCAAATCATCAATATTCTGCGTTATGATTTGAACATCATAATCAGTTTCCAAAGAAGCAAGCCCTGTATGTGCAATATTTGGTGAAGCATTTGCTACATCTTTTCTGCGCTTATTGTAAAAATCAAGTACTAATTGAGGGTTTGCAGCAAACCCTCCCGGTGTGGCAACTTCATACACATTATAACCTTCCCATAATCCATCACTGTCCCTGAAAGTTCTGAGTCCGCTTTCAGCACTTATCCCTGCTCCGGTTAAAACCACTAATTTCTTTTTAGCCTCATATCCCTTGTTTTCATTCCTATTCATCCCGGCACTTTTTTATTTACATAAAATTAAGACAATTTTAGAGGCTAGTCTGTAAAAGCATTCCAGATAAGCAGGTTAGTGATTTATGTTACAAATGAAACAATAGCAGGTCAATACTTTCGCAAAAACAAAACAACTGTTATTCAACAAAAAGATAAAACAGTAAATAAGATGAAAGAAACAATTATTGATGTAAGAACACCTGCAGAGTTTATGGGTGGTAATGTAGCCGGCAGTATTAATATTCCTTTAAATGAATTACCAGGAAGGTTGGCTGAAATCAGAAAACTGGAACAACCGATAATACTGTGCTGTGCCAGCGGTGGAAGAAGCGCGCAGGCCACTGTATTTCTTCAAAACCAGGGAATTATCTGCGAAAATGGCGGTAGCTGGTTATCCGTTAACTTTAAATATCAAAACAACTAAATAAAATATGTTACAGGCAATAAAAAACTTATTGGGATTCGGGCCTAAAGTGGATTACCGGGATTTAATTCAAAAAGGTGCGGTTATTATAGATGTGCGTACTCCAAATGAATTCCGTGGAGGCCATATTAAAAGTGCACTCAATATTCCTTTAAATAACCTGGCTTCACAGGTTTCTAAAATTAAAAAGGATAAACCCGTAATTACCTGTTGTGCATCCGGAATGCGAAGCGCTTCTGCCAAAAGTTACCTGCAATCCAACGGTTTTAAAGAAGTGTATAATGGAGGCAGCTGGATGAGCTTACAAAATAAAATCAGTTAAATGGAATCATTTAAATATACGCTTTTGAATGGGTGGACTGTAATGCGATGGGTAAGGTTACTATTGGGAATGGTTTTTGCTTATCAGGCAATTATTCAGCATGATACGATATCTGCACTATTATCCGTTTTTTTACTGGTACAGGCTATTACCAATACAGGGTGCTGTGGTGTACAGGGATGTGCTGTTCCGCAAAAACAGGGAAGGGAGATTTCTGTCGAAGAAACAAGATTCGAAGAAGTAAAATAACAAGGGGTATCAATTTTTTACTGATAGTAACTATAGTAAACAGGCTGTTTTAAAGTTAGACAGCCTGTTTAATTTAAATCCATCAGAGGCTTGCTGCTCTTGATTTTAATAAAAAATTTTACTTGATTTGTATAGATATTTTCTGCAGTTTAACCTGTGTTGTTCAGGGCAAACTTAAAGTAGCAGTTTCTATATTCCAATGTGCCAGCAATAATTCAAATCGATATTGTTCGTCTTTGGTTAGTTTATCCAGATCAGGGTATAAGTCTTTCTTGTAAGGTGTTGTCATGTTTTCATCAAATGTATTGACTGCTATTTTATGCCCACACCCACATTTATATTGCAAAAATTTGAATTTTTACTGAGCTTTCATTCCCTGAACTCATTATAAGTATAAATAGTAACCTTAGATGATAAAACCAGATATCTATTTTTTTGATTTGATAGCAGAGAATCCCTCTTTTAATTTTAGATTTATCACATTCAAAAGTAGGTAACGAAATAAATCAGTTTGGGTTAATAAGTATGAGTATCCATATTTTATTTAACTGCAACAAATTATTTAGTACCACTCATTTCCATAATGATATTCCATTCTGTTTCTTTTACTGTTTGAACGGATAGTCTTCCCAACCTTAACAGGTCCATATCAGCTAAACGTGAGTCAGCTTTAACTGCTGAAAGGGGGACTGTTTTTTTTAGTTTCTTAAAAGGCTTCAGGTCAACCACCACCCAGGCTTCTTCGGTAGTGGTAGGGTCCTGGTAAAATTCCTTTGCCACTTTTGCAATGCCAACAATTTCCATTCCTTCATTACTGTGGTACCATAAAACCAGATCGCCTTTTTTCATGGCTTTTAAATTATTGCGGGCAGCATAATTACGCACGCCATCCCAAAAAGTTCGTCCATCTTTTTCAAACTGCTCCCAACTGTATTTAAAAGGTTCTGATTTAACCAGCCAGTAATTCATAATATGGTATATTGTTGTTTGGTATGCTTTATATAACTAAAAAGTACTTTCTACTTAAAACTACAGACTCCGAACTCAAAACTCCCGCCTCAAGTTACCATCCGCTTGCCAGCACATCTGCCAGGTGCATCACTTTCAGGTCTGACTTTTTATGCTGTATAACCCCATCAATATGCATCAGGCAACTCATATCAGTACTGATGATAATTTCGGCTCCGGTATCTGTGGCATTGTTCACTTTCTGGTCTGCCATTGCCACACTGATTGGTTCAAACTTAACAGCAAATGCTCCCCCAAATCCACAACAGGTTTCATTATCTGCCATTTGTACCATTTCCAATCCTTTCACTTTACTTAAAAGCTGTTGCGGTTCAGCTTTAATTTTACATTCCCTCAACGCAGCACAGCTATTATGGTAAGTGGCTTTTGCAGGCAGGGATGCCCCAAAATCATCAAATTTTAAAACGTTTACCAGAAATTCACTCAGTTCAAATATTTTACCGGTAAAGCTTTTCACTTCGTTATGTACTGAAGAATTATCGAAAAGTTTGCCATAATAATTCCTTACAAAACCCACACAGCTGGCACTGGGCCCCACTATATAATCAGCCCCTTCAAAATCCTTTAAAAATTTGCTGCAGACATCTTTTGCTTCCCCCCAGTAACCTGCATTAAAAGCAGGTTGGCCGCAGCAGGTTTGGTTAACATTATAATCAACTGTACACCCAGCTTTAATCAATACTTTTTCCATATTGAAACCCACATTCGGGTACAACTGGTCAATGAAGCAAGGTATAAATATTTGTACATTCATAATAGTAGAGTCTATTTCTTCAGTTTGCGGTTCAGTGCAATCATCTTTAGGGCAGTAACTGCAGATTCTTCTCCTTTATTGCCATGTTTGCCACCAATACGTTCCTTAGCCTGTTCTTCATTTTCTACAGTTAATACCCCAAATATTACAGGAATATCCATAGAAAGATTCAGCTGCAATACGCCATCACTGGCCGCTTTACATACATAATCAAAGTGTGGTGTATCTCCACGGATAACAGTTCCTAAAGTGATATATGCATCCGGAAGCGGATCGCTGTAAGTATAATGTTGTTTCACGGCAAAAGGGATTTCCACCGCACCAGGCACTGTATACGTGATAGATTTTATACCCGCTGCTTTTAAAACCTTTTTAGCACCTGCTTCCAGTTTATTTACGATAGCAGCGTTCCATTCTGTCTTAATAATTACAATAAAGGCATCCTTTAGTACAGGGATGCCTTTTTGCAGTTCAATATTTCCTTTAGTTGCCATTTACATTAGTTTGAACTAAAATCATTTTTTTCAATACTCAGTCGGTAGAGGTATTTATCAATCTGGTAACCTTTATCTGTCTTTGGGTATTTTTCTTTAATTTCTTTATAAAATGCTACTGCATCTTTAGTTTTACCAGTTGCTTCTGATAATAAACCAGCACGGAATAAATATTCTGCAGATCCGTTTTCGTCTTTTTCAAAAGTATGTCCGGCTTTTTTATAATAGTCAATGGCATCTTCTTTCTTATTCAGTTCAGAATAAGCGTCTGCCAGAGAACCATAGGCAACCATCTGAATTTGTTTGGCATCAGTAGAAAAATCTTTCAATTGATCTGCTGCTTTTGCAAACTCACCTAATTTAAGGTAGCTCACACCAGCATAAAAATGTGCCAGGTTGGCTGATTTAGTACCACTATAGTTTTTAATAATATACAAAACTCCTTTACTGGTTCCATCTCCGTCTAACACTAATTTGGAAGAATCCTGTGCAAAATATCCCTGTGCCCTGTATAATGCATCGGCTGCTTTTTCTTCATTAGGTTTTTTTATGAATTGATCGTATGCATACCAACCCGAAATGGCCAGTACAATTACCAATAATCCAACAGAGATATTTTTCCCCTGTTTTTGCCAAATGCTTTGTAATGTTAAGAAGGCGTCTTTTTCTACAATTTCTGCTTGATCGCTCATGGTAAGTATTATTGAATGATAGTTAGTAAAATTACATTAATCTAAAGTAAAAGGGGTAGTGGTGTCTACATATACATCTTTGTACACTTCACTGTCATCCGGGAAGGGACTTTCTTCTGCAAATTTTACAGATTCTTCCACAATGGCATGAATTTTTGCATCAATAGCATCAATATCACTTTGTGTACCATAGTTATTTTCCAGAATAGTAGACAACACCTTATTAATAGGATCCTGGTCTTTATATTCATCCACTTCTTCTTTGGACCGGTATTTCTGGGGATCAGAAATTGAATGCCCTTTATAGCGGTAGGTCTTCAGTTCTATTAAAGTAGGTCCGTCTCCCTCACGTGCACGTTTAACTGCTCTGCTGATCGATTCATGCACTGCTTCAGGGCTCATGCCGTCTGCTTTGTCAGCAGGCATTTCATAAGCATCTGCCAATTTATATATATCTATTACATTGGAGGTACGCTCAATAGAAGTACCCATTGCATAGTTATTGTTTTCGCAAATGAAAATTACCGGTAATTTCCAGAGCATGGCCAGGTTAAAGGATTCGTGTAAGATACCCTGACGGGCAGCACCATCACCAAAAAATGCTAATACGGCATTATTAGTTCCTTTATATTTTTCTGCGAATGCCAAACCTGTTCCGGTTCCAATTTGAGCACCCACAATTCCGTGGCCGCCAAAAAACTTGTTTTTCACATCAAAAAAGTGCATACTGCCGCCTTTGCCTTTAGCACAACCTGTTGCTTTACCGTATAATTCTGCCATACAGGCATTAGGAGTAGTTCCTTTTGCCAAAGCCAAACCATGGTCGCGGTAACCAGTAATAAAGGGGTCATCAGGTGTGGTAGCGGTCATACAACCTGCTGCAATTGCTTCCTGGCCAATATACGCATGGAAAAATCCACGGATTTTACCGGCCATTTTATACATTTCCTCAGCCTTCAGTTCAAACTGACGGATAAGTTGCATTAATTCGTACCAATACAGATAAGTTTCTTTAGAAAATTTAGTAGCCACTGATTTGAAATTTTGAGGGGCAAATATAGGGGAAAATATGCTTCTGCTTTTTTCGGGTTTCATGATTTACAGGCAGATGACTATTTATAACTACTCTTTTTTTCAAATTAGTAAATGTACGCAGGCATTTATCTATTTAAATAGGCACGTAGGTCATGCAAAACCGCATTTATCCCAATCTGAGAGGTACAAGCTTCGTAGTTGCTTCGGACTTTGTTCGGACCAACCCCACCAATTGGTGGGGTTGGTCCGAACAAAGTCCGACCCGATTGCCTGGCTGGTATAGATAAGGTACTGACTAAAGAGAGTATGGTAACACTAAAAAACTGTATGTAATAATGAAATGCCCATGAGTTTTTTGAAAAGTAAATATATATATAAATTCATTTTCATTCAATAAAATGGATTTCTAGCCTTTAGAACTTGAGTTGTTAACAACGAAATCTGGATAATTTAAAATAATTAACATTTATTTAACAAATTTAATTTTCCATATTTAATGTTATGAAAATGGTCTGCAAAAGTTAAAAGGAAGGTTTGAAGTAAAACCCAAATATTTGAGAAAATTTTAAAAAATTAGCGAATTCATTAATATAATGGACTTGTTATTATAATTAAAAATGCTGTGTATTAATTAAAAAAACATTAAGTTATATTGATAATTTGGTAAAATAGATTTCTGTAAAATGTCTTAAAATATTGCTAATGTGTAAAACCCTGGAGTGGCTGTAATATCCCAAAATGCTGCATTTGCTGCAATTTATAAGTCCATTTATTACTGGTTATTTACTTATTTACAAACAGAAGAATAGATTTGTAAAACATTAATTTAATATGGAAATGTTAAAAATACCTTAACTTCATGTAGTGTTTATAACAATTAGTAAGTAGATTAATTATCAATTTACTGTAGTTATTTTAACGATAACGCCCTTATCCAACATCCTATCCAAAGCATAATAATTTTCAATCAATTATCGGCATTTCCAATCATTTTTTCAAACAAAAAACAGGGCTATGAAAAAAACTCTACTCAATCTCTCTCTTTCTGTTTATTTTCTTATTTCCTTCTTACTGATATCAGTAAGTATGCAGGCTCAGATTACAGGGCCTTCTGATGTATGTTTAAATACTACAATTCAGCTTAAAGAGGCAACCCTTAATGGCACATGGTCATCTTCGGATAATACCATTGCAACTGTTGATCAAAACGGAACAGTAACAGGAAAGGGAAACGGGCAATGTACAATCAAATATACCCCTGGCTTAAATAGTCCAGATACATGGGTGGTAACTGTAGGTTCACCTGCTGCACCAGCTGCTATTGTAGCTTCTACAACAAGTATATGCGTGGGGCCTTCTACTTTACAAGTGACAGATGCTACAGCAAACGGAACCTGGAGTTCTGATAAACCTGCGATTGCTACTATAGACGGGGGAGGAAATGTTAAAGGTATATCCAGCGGTGTTACCAATATTATATATACTGTAAGCAATGGTTGCGGAACCTCCAGCAGCATTGTTAATATTACTGTTAATGATGTACCGTCTCCTGCTGCCATCACAGGGACCACCACCATTTGTAAAGGGTTAACCACTAATTTAAGTGATATAACTCCCGGGGGTGTTTGGTCTGATGATAATGCAGGCGTTATTTCCATTAATAAGACGAGTGGTTTGGTAACTGGCTTAAAAGCTGGTAGTGAAAATGCTTATTATAGTGTTACCAATGGTTGCGGATCTAATTTTGTAAAGACACTAATAAGTATTGAAGCGCCTTTGGGTACACCTGTTATATCTCCGTTAAATCCACCAGCATTTTGTACAGGTACTACTGTTAGTTTTAATGCTACTCCGGCAAATGGGGTATGGAGTTCTGATAATTCTTCTGTAGCCAGTGTAAGTTCAACTGGAGTTGTAACCGGTAATCAGGGAGGAACAGCAAACATCAGTTATACAATCAGTAATACTTGTGGTGCTGTAACTGCACAGGTTCCTATAACAGTAAATTCTGTTCAGGCAGTTGCACCTGCTGGTATTAATGGAGCCAATATTGTTTGCAATAATGGATCCACTATTTTATTAACAGATAACACAGCAGGTGGATTATGGAGTTCTTCCAATACAGCAGTTGCCAGTGTTGATCAAAATACAGGTATTGTTACCGGTAAAGCTACAGGTACCAGCGTTATCAGTTATACTATACCAAATGCCTGTGGTGCACCGGCAAGTACTGTATTAAATTTAACTGTGGCTAATTGTAATTGTACAGGGGTACCTACAGCTGGAACTATTTCAGGTTCTACTTCCACTATTGTTGCTGGTACTACACTTACTTTAACAGAAACTGGAGCTACAACAGGCAATGGTGTAAAAGGAGTATGGACTTCGTCCAACACTACTGCAGCCAATGTAGATAATAACGGATTGGTAACCGGATCTTCTGCCGGTACTACTAATATTATATATACGGTAACTACAGCTTGCGGGGCATCTGCATTAACTACCTATGCTTTAACTGTTACTGCAGCCCCTCCGCCACCTGATAAATGTAATGGATTAGCAGTTACTATTAAACTCAACGGAAATGAAAAGATTGTACAATGTATAACTGGCAATCAATTTGATTTTCTTAATGGCGCAACAGGTGGCACACAGTTTGGTGGTAATAATGGATATGTATATAAATGGGATTTCAATGATGGATCAAACAAATCTGGATTAGCAAATCCTAGCCATACCTATACATCTGCAGGTGATTATGATGTATCTCTCACTGTAACTGATGTAAATGGTTGTCAGGCTGGTGGTGTATTACAGATTAAAGTTGGGGCAGTGCCTACTGCAGGGTTTACCACAGCATTCCAAACAGGAGGAGGTGCAGGTACATCCTTTACCAGTACATCCAGCATTCCTGTCGGAAACATGACTTACTTATGGAATTTAGGTAATAATACCACTTCTACTTTGCCTAACCCAACAGTTATCTATCAACCAAGTGTTTATACTGTTGTATTAACTGTAACCGGTGATGGTGGTTGTTCAGACAGTTATGCACAACAGGTAGATGTTGCCAATAGTATTGTAGGGCCTGTTGCACCAGTTGCAGCATTAGTACCTGTAGGATTTTCCAACAATTCTATTTGCCTGGGCACAACTGGAGCATACTTAAAAGATGCAACTGGTGGTGGTACATGGACTTCTACCAATCCGCTGGTTGTTACTGTTGATGTCTGGGGTAATCTGACTACTGTTGCAACCGGGACAGCAACCATTGAATATGTAGTTGGCTTTGGATCTAAAGCTACTTATACTATTACAGTAATTGGGGTTCCGGCAGCTCCTGGAATTAATGGCATTACCAACATTTGTACAGGATCAACAGTACTCTTTACTTCTGCTGTACCAGGGGGAAACTGGAATACTACTAATAGTATTGTTGCACCTGTTGATGTAAGTGGGAATGTAAATGGTAAGACAAATGGCATGGCAACAATAACATATCAGGTAAGTAATGTCTGTGGTGCTTCACCTTTAAGTAATTACCCTGTGGTTGTGGCTACATGCTGTCCTCCTACAGCTCCAGACCCTATATTAGGGTCCAGCACAGTTCAGGTAAATGCCAGTACAGTTTTAACCTTAACTACAACTATACCGGCAGGCTGTACTGCTGTTTGGGCTTCAGATAATGTTACAGTTGCTACAGTAGATAATACTGGTAAAGTAACAGGTAAGTCAGCAGGTACTGCCAATATTACTTGTTCTGTTACTAATTCTTGCGGTGTAACTACTGTTAATTATTTCAGTATCAATTGCATACCAGTTCCGGTAGCACCTACCTGTACCTTGAATGCGCAATTTAAAGTTAACAGCAGTGCACAATGTATAACAGATAATAACTTTGTATTTACAGATGAGACTAGCGGGGGCACTGCACCTTATACTTACTCATGGGTGTTTGGGGATAATATTGCCTCTATACAGCAAAGTCCTTCACATATTTATAGCCAGGCCGGAGGTTATGATGTTATATTAACTGTAGTGGATAATGCTGGATGTAGTTCTAACTATGCTATTCAGCTAACTGTAGGTACTGTTCCCGTTGCTTCATTTGATGTGGAATATAATACCGGTACCGGAAAAGGAATTACTTATGTTAGTACTTCTTCTGTATCTGCAGGTCCTTTAACTTACAGCTGGGCATTTGGAGATGGTACTTCTTCAACTAGCAGTAACCCAACTGTATATTATGCCAGTGCTGGTACCTATAAAGTAACATTAGATGTTACTGGTGTAGGCGATTGTAAGGCAGAGGATATTAAATACATCACTTATGGTAATCCGGGTAGTGGTATTCCTGTTGCGGCCTGTCCTAATCCTGCAACAATATCTTCAGGTGTTACCTTAAGCTTTACACCTGTAAACCCTGTAAATCAGGTACATGCTGTAATACTGGATGCTAATGGAAAATTTGTAAAAGAAGTTACCTTAACTCCGGTTGCAGGTTCAGGAGTGCTGAATATTTCGCTGGCCCTTACAGGGTTAACTTCAGGAAATACATATTATGTAAAACTATTTGATCAAAATCATCAGTTGATAGGTGTTTCTACTATTATTGTACAATAATTTTAAATTAATATTTAATAAAAAAAGCAGTTCAACTGAACTGCTTTTTTTATTAAATTATTTGCGATAAAGTAAGTTTAATTATTTGTAAACGGGATACCAGTTTACATGAAACATGGATTTAATTAGCACACTGTATGTTACAATATCCACTTGAAGGTTTTATTAGAGATTCAGTATCATATCCATCATTTACATTAACAAACAGTACATTATAATGATAATAATGATGAATAATTAAATGGTTGTTCATACAGCAGGTAAAATCCTTTTCAGGATTATACGCTTTGCCAAAAACCATTCCGCAATAGGGTTGTGGTAAACAAAAACTAGCCAGACAAACGGGTAATAAAAACAAAATGGCAATACCAATACTTTTTTTAAGAGGGGGGATCATAAAAATATATTATAGTTTTTTTTGTTTAAAATAAAGACACTTAGTTTCATTTTGCCAAACCTTTAACTGGATTAACAATTAGCTTAACTCTTTAACTTTTAAAACACAGTTATTTTAATTTTTACCTTATAGCTAAATTTCTAAGCGCTTTAAAAAATTAAAAAGTATAATAAAATTTTGCAGGTAAAATAGCCGAATAGGAGATTAATATTTGTGAAACGTAAAAATACATACTTTATTGAAACTACAAAATTTTGCATTTAAAAAATGCTTATTACCTCCAATAAACATTTTGCTACTGTTAAAATTGAAATGAAATTCTCCCTCAATATTGATATTAATAAGGGAAGAAGTAAGGGCTTTTAAAATGTTAGGGTATTGTATGTGTAGTATAGTGCATATAAAATTTAATTATTTTTTAAATCATTTAATCAATATTTAATGTTTTTTAAATAGTTGAATTTGTTGCAATAATACATGTTCAATTAATTTCATTTAATTTAGAAATGATGCTGTATTATTAAAATATTAAAGTTAAACTATCAATATAAAAATTTTTATATTAAGTTATAAAACAAAATATTATAGTTATAAAAAAATATGTATGTTATGGTGATTCTTTACCTTTTTTTGTTTTAGAAAATGTCAAATTATTTCCTCTTAAATCTCATCAGAAATCTTTAATGCGCATTTAACCAGTGTAAAAATTACCCCTGCTAACTTTGTTATCTGTTTACTAGAATACTCTGTTGTTCATTATCCTTCCGAAAAAACCAGAAAGGTTTTCAAATTGTAGCCCTTAAAAATCAATTATTTAGACATTGAATTTTAATGGGTATACAAAAATTGCCTCCTTTCAAATCCTATTTTTTACCAAGTTCTTAAAAAAATATCTGAATTGTTTGTGTTAGATAATATTTCAAAAAAACAGATTCAAACTTTTTTTTTAATTCAAACATGCAATTCAGTATTTATTTAAACGTTCTTATTTTTTTAAGAGTGCATTTGATAAATTTGAATTGTAAGTGAGATTTAAAATGTATTGCTAATCAAATAATTAGTAATAAATATCAGGTGAACCAGGTTAAATGAAATAAAATGTTACCAATTAATAAACTAATAATTTTTTTACAACAACTACAGTCAATATGAAAAAAGCTTTACACAAGATTTTCCCTTATTTATTCCTGTTATTACTAATACTGGTAATAACTGTAAAAGGGACAGCCCAAACTGCAAGCAGTGACAGTCTGGATTTAACTGTTAAAGACCAGCAAAACAGTGTTTTGTTTAAATCCTTAAAGGGGGGGGACAGGGTTACTGTTTTTACCCAGTTACAGGATTTAATAAAGGTGAAGGAAGCAGGCAGTCCAACTGAATTTAACAGCAGTACTAAAATGGGATCAAAAACTGCAACAGTATCCCAGGTAATTGCCTTACTGGGAGCACCGGATAAAAAGATACAGGAAGGATTAATTATTTACTACCTGAAAGCCGGCAGTGTAAGCTGTAAAGCGTTGATAGGAGTAGACAAGGATGGTGCAATCACATTCTGTACTATAAAAGATTGCAATTAATACCCCCTTCATTCAATTATTCAAAACTACTTTATGCAAGTTTTTACAAATATTAAAAGCAAGGCAGCAAAGATATACTTAAGTATATTTTTAGCAATAGCACTGGCGATCTGCAGCAGTGGTATGGTAACTGCACAGACTGTTCAGATAGCGCTGCAGGCGTCTACCAATGTTAGTTCCATTAATACCGGGAACCAGTTTATTTATACTTTAAATTATTCCTGTTCCAGTACTACGGCTGATGGGGTGAATGTAATAGCCACATTACCACTTCCTCAAAACCTGGTACCTTATGATGTGAATACATTTGCTAATTCAGTAAGCTATGATAAAACGCAGGTATCAGCGGTTAATTATAATGCAACTACCAATACCATTACTGTCATTTTTGTAAATCCACTGCCGGCAGGCAGTACGGGGGAATTACAGATTAAGTTTAAATACATAAATGGGTATACACCTAATAATTATGCACCGAACCTTGTTGCCAGTATTGATGCGGATAATAATCTGAATCCGGATAATACCACCGGTCCTGTTTCCAGTAATACGGTGGTAGTAACCGCTTTGGCAACGGATAATTTTACGATAACAAAAACAAAGAAATACGGTGGGGCATATAATGACCTTACCATTTATAATATAGCGATCAGTTCCAATAATAATAATAATGGAAGCCTGAATTTACATAATCCCGTGGTAGTGGATAATTTACCGGTTGGGGCTGTATTTGTAAAAGCGACTGCATTCAGTGGTTCGAGTGATCCTGTATATGATCCGGTAGCCAATACGGTTACCTGGGCCTGGCCAACTGCACCGGATTCTTTGTCAGGCAGTTACAGCTCGAATGCTTATGTAAGTGTAAACTTTCCATCACCCACTTTTAGCTTAGGCCAGAATGTATGTAATAATGTAACGATAAGCGGAACCAATTCGGTTTTACCAATCGGCACTGAAGCTCCTGTTACCCATACAGGGAGTGTTTGTTTTAACCTGGAAACCCAGCAACCGGGTGTATACTGTACCGGAGGCGGAATCAGTGCCGCTACGGCATCTGTTTTAAATAATCATGCTATTTTATCGGGTACTACCTGCAATACATTTGGAAATGGATGGGCCAATTCAGGTAATACGCAGATAGATGAGGTAAAATTAACGTATACGGTGGATAAGAGTATTGATATGAATGTCATCAAAATAAACCCTGTTTATGATGCATTTAACCTGGCTTCAGCAGCTACCATTACCGTATCTTATACCACAAACCTGCAAACATCATTTGTTACATTAGGTGTTTTCAGTTCATTGGACCTGGCAGCAAATTCATCATTAAGAAGCCAGACCGTAGCGCTTGCACCCGGAGAATATATTACCCAGGTAAGCTTTGATGTGGTGGGAGCCCTGCCCATTGGCGGTAAGGAAGATTTTAGTTATTGCGGCAATGCAAGGACTGCAGCAGAGGGAGCTAAAGATGGCACTGCCATTGTGGAAGCACAGACTTATACTCCTTCCAATATCAGTGCAGATGGTGGAACTATTGTAACCAATAATTCTACCGGTACTTATTATTATAATGGTACCCCCACCAATTACAGCAATTGCGGAGGAAGTGTGGAGATACTGAAAGCACAACCAGTATTTGAATCTACCGGCAAATCTTATTATAATGCAGATGGGAGTTCATCTACCGGCAGTTTTGATGCCAGTGATACGGTATTATATAAGTTTGGAACGTATATGGGTGGCAATGTAAATGCTACGGGAGTAGTGGTTACAGATGTACTGGACCCTAAATTAAGTTATGTACCGGGTTCCTCTCTTTTCTATAAAGGAAGTTCATCCGTTGCGATCACCCCTGTTGTAAATGGGAATACCTTAACGTATAATCTGGGAACACTGGTAGATGGCAATAATTATTATGTTACATTCCAGGCAGTAATTGCTCCGGGAACAGCGCCACAGACGATTAATAATCAAATGACACTGAGCAGTGACAATGCATTATTTAACGGGCCAACCAATACCGTGGGTGTTTCCGTAATCAGTGCAGTGGCATTAAGGGCGTATAAGGGTCAGAGCGGATGTGATCCTGCCATTGTCTATTACCCCACATTTGCAGTAGCACAAGCTGCCGGACCGGTAAATTATAAAGTAACCCTTACCAATCAGGGTAATGTTGCCGCCAATAAACTGGTCATGATGGATGTATTTCCATTTATCGGCGATACAAGAGGCTCAAAATGGTTTGCCAACCTGGTAGGACCAGTTACCATTAATGATAATTCATCCACTGTTTATTATACCACTGTTGCAAATCCATGTTACAGTAATGATATCACCAATGCTACCAATCCTGCGGGATGTAACACACCGGTATGGAGTACAGTAGCGCCTGTTGATATTACCAGGGTTACAGCGATCAAAATTACCAGGACTGCCAATATACCTGTATTTGACAGTATTATTATGAGTTGGCCGATGCGGGCACCGGTAGGTGTACCACAGGGTTTATTAATGAATAATTCGATTACCTATCAGGTAAGCCGTGCAGATAATGGTACCCAGTTATTACCAGCAACGCCTCATATGGTGGGTATGTATACCAATTGTACGCCGGTAAATGGTTCATTGGGTAATTATGTATGGATTGATTCCAACAGGAATGGAATTCAGGATGAACCAGCCAGTCTGGGATTGAATGGGGTAAAAGTATACCTCTACAGCGCCGGCCCCGGAGTAACCGTGGGTAATGGAACATTAATAGATTCTACGGTAACAGCCAATGATTTTAGTGGCAATCCGGGATATTATACATTTGTCAATCTGCCTTCCGGTAATTACTATGTTCAGTTCCCGACTACCTATGCACAGTTCTTACCTACACCGGTATATAATCAGGCAAATGAAGTGGACTTTAATTCAGATATGAATCCAGCCACCGGGTATAGCGCAATGGTCACCATTAATGCTTCCGGTACCGGACAGGATAAAGACAATACGACCATTGATGCCGGATATTACCCTGTTGGATCTATTGGTAATTATGTTTGGTATGATGCCAATAAGAACGGATTACAGGATGAGCCTGCCAGTGATGGTATGAATGGCTTTAAAATTTACTTATTAAAGGATAATGGATCCGGAAGCTTTGTAAAGGTTGATTCCACTACAACGGCAAATGATACCAATGGCAATCCGGGTTATTATAATTTTAATATTATACATAGTGGTAATTATGAAGTACAGTTCCCGGCTAACCTTTCCTATACTATTCAAAATGCAACCGCTGCAACAGATGGAAACAGTGATGCCAATACAACAACGGGATTAAGCCCTGCATTTACGATGAACTTATTAGGTTCAGGCGTACAGGTAAATAATCCTACCATTGATGCAGGCATCTTATGCAGTTATCCGGTAGTTAGTCCGATTACAGGATTTAATCAGCTGGCGATACTTACCAGTGTACAGTTAAGTGAGGTTACACCAAATGGGGTATGGGCTTCAGATAATACAGCTGTAGCAACAGTAGATAATACGGGTAAAGTAACCGGTGTATCGGTCGGTACAGCGAATATTACGTATTCAGTAACCAATTTCTGCGGATTTACCACCACCGTTAAATTCCCAATAACAGTTACTACCAAATGTAATAACCTGACAGCGGGCTTTACCATTAATCAGCTGCACCAGTGTATTACCAATAATAATTTTGTATTCACCAATACCACAACTGGTGGTAACGGACCGTTTATTTATAACTGGGACTTTAATGACGGAACTTCTTCTTCAGATGCAAACCCTGTACATGTGTACAGTACGCCATCTGACCATGATATCTCATTAAATGTTACCGATGCCAATGGCTGTCAGAGTGGTTATGTGGTACAGATAGCAGTAGGGCCGGTACCGGTAGCTTCCTTCAATACAGCATTTAATACCTATGATGGAACAGGAACTACTTTCAGCAGTACTTCTTCCAATGGAAGTGGCAATATGACTTATAACTGGGATTTGGGTAATGGTACTACTTCTACCTTAATTAATCCGATGGTACAATACACCCCACCGGGCATTTATAATGTTACTTTAGTGGTAACCAGTTCAAATGGTTGTTCAGCAAGTGTCACAGAATCTATTAATACCATTACGGGAACTACATCTTCCTGTGCGTCAGCAGCAGCTATTAATGGACTGGCAACAGTATGTACAGGCACTACGAGCCAGTTTACAGACAATACAGCAGGTGGAACCTGGTCATCCGGCAATCCATCGGTTGCAACGGTATCTGCTTCCGGACTGGTAAGTGGCATTGCAGCAGGCACAGCAACGATAACCTATAGTGTAAGCAGCAGTTGTGGTGTTTCAAGTACCAATATGGTGGTAAGCGTAACGGGAGCACCGGCCACACCGGTAATCAATGGGGTAGCGGCCATCTGTACCAGTTCACCGGTTACATTTACAGCTAATCCGGCAGGAGGGTTCTGGAAATCATCAGATGAAACAGTGGCAACAGTCAGTGCCAATGGAGTAGTCAATGGAGTAGCAGCAGGGTCAGCCACCATTTCTTACAGCTATACGAATGGATGTGGTATTGGAAGCGCCAGTCAGGCAGTAACGATTACCAATTGCACAGCAGGAGTACCACCGGTAGTAGGAGCGATCTCAGGTCCGGATCAGGTAACAGTAGGAGCGAGTATACAGTTAGCGGATACGTCTACTTCAGGTACCTGGAAATCATCCAATACAGCAGTGGCAACAGTAGATAATACGGGTAAAGTAAGCGGTGTTACTGCAGGAACAACCACGATTACCTATACAGAAACCAATAGTTTTGGCACTACCACAAGCAGTTTCAATATTACATGTGTAAATGCCTCCACCCCGCCAGCCTGTAACCTGAATGCCAAATTCAGTATCAATACACTGGCACAATGTGTAACCGGCAATAGTTTTGTGATCACCAATCAGACAACGGGAGGATTTGGAACTGTGGTTTATTCATGGGATTTCAATGACGGATCCACTTCTAATCTGGCCAATCCGCCAGCCCATGTATACGGTGCACCGGCTGATCATGATATATCCTTAAAAGTTACTGATGCCAATGGATGCCAGAGTGGATATGTAGTTCAGATTACAGTGGGTTCAGAACCAACCGCCTCCTTTAAAGTGGAATATAATACCGGAAATGGAACAGGTACCACATTCATTAGTACCTCAACTATTCCGAGTGGTAATATGACTTATTTCTGGGATTTGGGAAATGGCACCACTTCTACATTGAGTAATCCAACAGTTAATTATCCTCAGGGTGATTATAAGGTAAAACTGGTAGTTACCGGAGATGGTGGATGTGCAGACAGTATCAGCAGTTTAATAAAGATTGATGTGCCGGCTAAGGCTTCAAATCCGGTAACTGTTAGTCCTAATCCTGCTAACTCCACTACAAGCCTAAGTTTCACTACTTCAACAACACAAGCAAAAGTGATTGTTAAAGTGCTGGATGCAAATGGTAAACTGATTTCTGAAAATTCAGTTGTACCAACACAATCTGGTAGTGTGGCAAATCTATCCTTATATGTGGGTGGTTTACCAAGCGGAACTTATTATGTGGTAATTCTGGATGAGAACTATAAGAAATTGGGTTCGGCTATATTTATTAAAAATTAGTCAGTTGCTGTAAATTGATAAAAAGAGAAGCAGTTTGTAAAAGCTGCTTCTCTTTTATTTTGAATAAAGTACCAGAAACTTATATTGAATAACTTGTGAGCTGCCGGGTATAAAAAAGGCTAATACGTTAAGACTATTAAATAAGATAAGAATTGGGTAATTAAAATATCCTGATTCTTTGAAATTTATTTATTGGACCAAAAATATCTATACAATATTCATGCTCCCAAAATCATGGTTGGACTGATTGAATATTCTGATTAAAGGAATGTTAATTGGCAGACTCTTTAACCAATGCTTTATAAGCCAGTACAGTACTTATTAATGTAAGTGCAGCCCCAAGCATCATAGCAGCTCCTGGAAAATGAATTGGAGCATCTTTTGAGGTAAAATAAGAAAAAATATTGGTCATTAATAAAGGACCAATTATAGAAGTGGCACTCATCAGGCTGGTTAAAGCACCCTGCAGTTCACCCTGTTCATTCGGGGGCACATGGTGCGAAATAATACCCTGTAAAGAAGGACCGGCAATTCCACCTAGTGCATAAGGAATCATAAATGCAAACATCATCCAGGTTTGAGAAGCCAATGCAAAAAGCACAAAACCTATCGTATATAACCCCAATCCAACATATACACTTTTATGCTGACCCAGTTTAGGAATGATTACCCTGATCAGTGCACCTTGAACTATACCAACTGTTAGTCCTACAAAACCTAAAGAATAACCAACCAGTTGCTCATTCCAACCAAATTTGCTCATGGTATAATAAGTCCATGTACTTTGTACAGCATGGGAAGCTATATATAAAAGAGTAATACTGGCAACCAGATTAGACACAACAGGGTATTTTTTTAAATGCATAAGAGACCCCATTGGATTAGCCCTTTTCCAGTCAAAGGACCGTCTATGCTCATGGTCCAGAGATTCAGGTAAAATAAAATATCCATAAATCCAGTTTAAAAGAGCAAGGGCTGCTGCTGCAAAAAATGGAATTCTTGAACCATAATGCCCTAATATCCCCCCTAAAACAGGGCCAATTATAAATCCAATTCCAAAAGCAGCGCCAATCATACCAAAGTTTTGTGCTCTTTTTTCTGGCGCACTGATATCTGCTATATAGGCTGAAGCTGTTGTAAAACTACCACCGGTAATACCGGCAATAATGCGGCCGATGAATAACCATATAATATTAGGCGCAAATCCCTGTAGAATATAGTCTAATCCAAAACCGAATAGGGAAAATAAAAGTACAGGCCTGCGACCGTATTTATCACTTAAATTTCCCAGTATGGGTGCACATACAAACTGCATCAGGGAATAAGCAAATAAAAGCCAGCCCCCGATACGGGAAGCGTCGCTTAAATCGCCATGAATCAACTCTGTTATCAATTTTGGTAATACGGGTATTATTATACCAAATCCTGTTACATCTATTAATAATGTAATGAAGATAAACCCTAGTGCTGCCTGCTTTTTGTCTTTTGCCATTGATTGAAACTTAATAACGAAAATATTGTTTTTCTGAAAGCTGACTGATTAAATTTATTAATTAACAAAATAGTGTCCGGATAAATTGCCTGTATTTCGAAAATGGAAACTTATACACTGTTTAAAATATTCTCTAAAAAAGATTAAATTATTCTGTAAGTTTATCATACAATATCCTTGTTAATCCGTTTAAAAACGTAATGGAAAACCTATTGTCTTTTTTTGAAGATACTCCGGAACCATTCTGGATAATCGATCAGAGTTACCGTTTAATTTATGGTAATAAGTCATTTTTTGTTACCTCACAGAAAACTTACGGGAAGGAAATGCAGGAGGGAGGTAATGTTTTAGAACTGCTTCCTCAGGATTCCGATCATCAACAATTATGGAAAGAGAGTTATGACCGCGCATTTCAGTTTAAACAATTTTCATTTGAAACCAACCGTAAAGACCAGTTTTTTAAGACCAGGATGAAGTATGAATTCAGGTTAATTGAAATCCTGTCAAAATTTGTATGTGTAAGAGGAATTCTTTTAGATGAAAGTACCGGCACTTTTCATTACAGTACTTTAAACAAAGATCATACTGAGTTTACTTTAAGTATTGATGAAGATGGCAATATTCTGCGAATAGCCCCTGCAGTGCTGAATATTCTTGGCTATTTTACAGAATGGATGGAAAACAAGTCAGTCATTGATTTTTTACATCCCGATGAAAAAGATCTTTTAAGAGATTTCTTTAGAAATAATGAATCATTGGATGCAACCTGGTGCAGGTTAAGGGATGTAAATGGAAATTACTTCTGGTGCAATATACAAATGGCTGCTTTTGGTAAAATGAATATTGACCGGAAGTATGTAATAAACATAAATGAAGTCCGCATTCAGAAAACCCCAGCGAATGCCTATGTACCCGATACTAATATTTTGCAGGTAATTACAGAAGCACAGGCTATTTATATTCAAAATGGAAAAGCTAAACCTGCTTTTGATATTTGTCTGAAGTACTTTCAAAATGAATCTATTGTTCCATTTGCTTTTATTGCAAGTTTAGAGTGGAAGGGAACCAGTCCTTTTCTTAAAATTATATCTCATTATGGTAAGTGGATCAATGCTGGGGAACAAAAGATAAAAGCATTGTTGGACAGGCTTTCTCTCCATTGCCAGATTATACAGAAAAGTATCAATCATAATGAACCAAATGAGTTACACAACGGATTATTGGTAAGGTTTGAAGAAATGGCATTTATGATGTATCTGCTGATTGATGGTAATGAAATAACAGGTGTAATGGTAACTTCAGACCTTGTTCCTGAAAAGAAAGAGGCAAAAGTCATTCCAATAATTAATTATTTTAAACCACTACCGTCTTGTTGTTTTATAGTAAAGTTCTTTGAAAATATTGCTGGATAAGGGTTCTGGCGGTTTTAAAGTTCAAACGATTTGAATTGATTTCAGTTTTATGATTTATAATTACTTATAAATCAAATCATTATGAATCAAGGCAAATATATTTTTGCTCAATTAATTGAATTTTTACCGCATAATGATTTTATTCGTTGTGTAGCTAAATTTCAAGGCAACTATAAAATACAAACATTTACATGTTGGCATCAATTGCTCTATATGATATTTGGTCAGTTATCGAATCGTGAAAGCTTAAGTGATCTAATCACTTGTCTTCAATCACAGCAAAATAAATCATACCATCTTGGAATGGGGAAAGGTACTTCTAAAGCAAATCTTGCTAAGGCCAATGAAAAAAGGGATTTTCGTATTTATGAATCTTTTGCCATGATTCTAGTGAAACATGCTCAGAAACTTGCAATACCTTTTGAGTCATTTGATTTATCTATAAAAGAACCAGTTTATGCAATCGATGCTACGGTGATTGATCTTTGCCTCAATGTGTTTTGGTGGGGCAAATTCAGGAAACATAAAGCTGCTGTTAAATTACATACAATGCTTGATGTGAAAACCAATATACCCACCTTCATTTATGTAACCAGCGGAGCAGTTCATGACGTAAATGCACTAGATGTTTTTCCAATTGAAGCAGGCAGCTATTACATAATGGATAAGGGTTACATAGATTTTAAACGGTTACATAATATTCATCAAGCGAATGCTTTTTATGTAACCAGGGCAAAGGATAATTTTAAATTCATTAGAATATCTTCTCGAGCTGTTGATAAATGTTCTGGCTTAAAATGCGATCAAACAGTCAGGCTAAAAAATAAAAAAGTATTCTTATCTCATCCTGATAATATTCGACGCATAAAATATTATGATAGCGATATCCAAACGGAATTTGTATTTATTACAAACAATTTTGAAGTAAGTGCTCTTGAAATTGCTGGGCTTTATAAGTACAGATGGTCCATCGAGTTATTTTTTAAATGGATTAAACAGCATCTGAAAGTAAAAACCTTTTGGGGCTATAGCATCAATGCAGTAAAAACACAAGTCTATATTGCAATGATCACTTTTTTAATGGTGGCTATTATAAAACATACATTAAAACTAAAACAAACACAATATGAAATACTTCAAATACTTAGTATCTCACTACTGTGTAAAACACCTTTACTTGAATTATTTTCTAATTCTAAACCGCAATATGTCAAAGAACAGGATACTAATCAATTGAATCTCTTTACTTTATAACAAGACGTTAGTGATTTTAAACCATTACTCGTCTCCATATTTCATGGCAGCCGGTTTTTGAAAAATGCAAATTCTGCCTTGCATAAACTGGCTTTGAATAAAGATGAATTGCAATCCCTCGTTACATCTCTGGATGATATTATTCTGGAAGTTAATGCCCAATGTGAACTGGTTAATTTATGGAGTAATGATGACGCCCTTTTATCAATGCCTAAAGAACTAATGAAAGGCAAACGGTTGTTAGACATAAAAGGTGAATTGCTGGGTAAAATACTGGAAGATGGCGTTAATGAAGTTCTGGCAAATGAAACTCCAAAACTGATAGAATATATGGACCCACTTGGCAATGTTCATAACTGGTACAATGCAAAAATGAACCTTGTAAAAATGTTCAGTGGCGAAAAAAGGGTGTCAATTCTAATCAGGGATATAACTGAAAAAAAGGAAGCCGAACAGATAATTGCTGAAAATTTCAAGAAGGAAAAAGAACTGAATGAGATGAAATCCAGGATGATTACGAGCGTTTCACACGAATTCAGGACCCCGTTAGCCACTATTGTCAGCAGTACAGAATTGCTGGAAATGCAAATTGCAAAAGAGAATACAAGCCTTTCTGAAAGGACTAAAGATTCTTTTGCAAATATTTACGAAGAAGTTGATCGGCTTTCCGATATGATGCGCAATTTTCTGGTCATGGGAAGATTTGAAGAAAACCAGATGCCATTTAAGCCAAAACTAACAGATATAGTAAGTTTGGTTAAAAAAATAATCAGAACAAGATTTCTTTCGAAATTTGGAGAAGAAAAAGTAATTTTAAGAGTAAAGAATGAGCCGGTTGCCGTAAATATAGATCCCAGTTTGTTTTGGCATATTTTAAGTAACCTGGTTGCCAATGCAATAAAGTATTCAGCCCCCCAGTCGACAGTTATTGTTGAATTGAAATTTATTGAAGAAGAATTTATTTTAGAAGTAAGGGATAAAGGAATAGGGATTCCCGAATCTGACCTTATAAACATTTTTAAAACTTTCTACCGTGCTGGTAATTCTGATGAGCACAGTGGTTATGGATTAGGATTGGCAATTGTAGAAAGGTTTGTAAGTATGCATCAAGGATTAATTGAAGTAAAAAGTACTGTAGGAAGTGGAAGTACTTTTATAATACATTTTAAATATAACCTATGAAGAAAACCAAACTTTTATTAGTAGACGATGAAAAACCATTATTACAGAATTTGAAAAGGTTACTGGAATTTGAAGACTTTGATGTGGTAACTGCTTATAATGGTATTGAAGGACTTTCGCAATATGAAAAGGAAAGTCCCGATTTAGTAATCTGTGATATTATGATGCCGGACATGGATGGTTATGGATTTATTGAAAACCTGCGTACCCGTGGTTTTACAGATGCACCATTTATTTTCCTTACTGCCAAATCTGAATATGATGATCTGAGAACAGGAATGAGTTTTGGAGCGGATGATTATTTAGTGAAACCTGTGAAATCTACCCAATTAATTGAAGCTATCAATACCCGATTATTACGCAAAAGGGAAATATCAAGAAAACTTGAAGTTCAATTATTTCAGTTAGAAGAAGGTTTTAAACTGGTTACAGACCAGGAGTTTTTTGCAACAATTTATGATATAATTGGGTATCTCCAATTATTGAAAACAAAAAACAATGAATCAGATATCATAGCAAGGGAAGAATATCTGGATTATCTTGAAAAATCAGTTCACAGATTATTAAGCCTGATGGGGAAAGTGAGGAATTGGAAAACCCAGCAAAGTTTAATGTCTGATCTAAACGGAGATCGTCCTGCATCACCTGTAAAAGATGTTTTTGTAAAACTGGCTTATGATTATGCTTTAGATTATGATAGAAACATGGACCTTTTATGTACAGTAAATGAGGATGCTTTACTCCCGTTTACCAAAGATATTATGGAAACACTGCTTGTTGAATTATTGGATAATGCCTTCAAGTTTTCAGAAAAAGGGAATCCTGTAGTTATAAATGGCAAAATTGAAAAAAATACCTATATCATTACCATTGCAGATTGTGGTAAAATGACAAATGTTGATTCATTAATTGCATTCCGGCCTTTTTATAATAAAATCAAGCTGCCCAATAATGATCCTGGTAAAGGCTTGGGACTTACTATATCAGAAATGATAGTAAAGAGTGCGGGAGGCGTAATTAAATTCAGTAATAATGCCCCTTGTGGGTTATTGGTAACAATAGAAATTCCAATTGTGGAAATACTTTAAAAAAGATAAAACCGGTTATTTGATACAGATAACCGGTTTCTATTAAGTATTAAGCTTCCTGTAAAAAAGGATATTTATAATCGGTTGGTGGATTAAATGTTTCTTTAATTGTTCTTGCACTGAGCCATCTGTAAAGGTTCAGTTGGCTTCCTGCTTTATCATTGGTGCCACTTGACCTTGCACCCCCAAATGGTTGTTGTCCCACTACAGCTCCGGTAGGCTTATCATTAATATAAAAATTGCCTGCTGCATTTCTAAGTTTGGAAGTTGCCAATTCAATAGCATTTTTATCTTTTGCAAATATAGATCCTGTTAGTGCATAAGGAGAAGTATTGTCCACCAGGTGTAACACTTCTTCAAATTTATCTTCATCATAAATATAAATGGTTAATACTGGCCCGAATATTTCTTCACATAGGCTTATATAATCTGGTTTTTTTGCTTCAATAACTGTTGGCTGTATAAAATAGCCAATTGATTTATCATATGAGCCTCCTGCAATAATTTCTGCATCTTTACTTTGGCCGGCATTATCAATATAACTAGTTATTTTATTAAAACTCTTTTCATCAATTACTGCATTAATAAAATTGGTAAAATCTTCTACAGATCCCATTTTAAAACTTTTAATACCATCAATCAACTTCTGTTTAACGGAAGCCGCTAAATTAGATGGAATATAAGCCCTTGATGCTGCAGAACATTTTTGTCCCTGAAATTCAAAAGCTCCTCTCAACAAAGCAGTTGCCAACACATCAGCATCTGCAGTAGAATGAGCCACTACAAAATCTTTTCCTCCGGTTTCCCCAACAATTCTGGGATAGGATTTATAATTCGCTATATTCTTACCAATGGTATCCCACATATGGTTAAATACACCGGTAGAACCGGTAAAATGAACGCCGGCAAAGTCTTTATGGCTGAAGCAAACTTTACCTAAAGTAGGCCCATCAATATAAATCAGATTAATAACTCCATCAGGAAGTCCGGCTTCTTTTAAAACCTGCATCAGCATATTGGCAGAATAAATTTGTGTATGTGCTGCTTTCCAGATTACTGTATTTCCACACAATGCTGCACTGGTTGGTAAATTGCCACCAATTGCTGTAAAATTAAAGGGGGTAATTGCTAATACAAATCCTTCCAAAGGTCTGTATTCCAATCTGTTATGTATTCCTGATGCGCTAATTGGTTGTTGTTTATAAATTTCACTTAGAAAATGTACATTAAATCGTAGGAAATCAATCAGTTCACAGGCACTGTCTATCTCTGCCTGGTAGACATTTTTACTTTGTCCCAGCATGGTTGCAGCATTCATATAGCTGCGGTATTTGGTTGCAATCAGGTCAGCTGCTTTTAAAAAAATGGCAGCCCTGTTTTCCCAACTGATGGCAGCCCAGCTTTCTTTGGCTAATAAAGCGGCTTCAATTGCCTGATGTATATGTGATTCTTCTCCTTCATAATAATAACCCAAGACATGTTTAATTTCATGAGGCGGGTGCAAAGCAACTTTTTTATCAGTCCTAACTTCTTTATTACCTATATACATAGGTATATCTACAGTTTTGCTTTTTAATTCTGCAAGTGTCTTTTTTAAAGTAATTTTTTCTGCACTTCCCGGGGCATAATTCAATACCGGTTCATTTACAGGGATAGGGTAAGAGAAATATCCAAAATTCATGGTGTTTTAATTTGCTGCAAGATAAAAAAACTACTTTATAAACAGGGATTTGTATGAATATTTGCCTTTTGAATTGAAAATATTAACAAGGTAATACTTTAAAAATCCTGATAATTTACAGGTTTTAATGTATGCAGATTTTGATTAAATTAATGAATGATGCAGTAACTTTACCCAATGGCTATTATATTATTTGATAACGTAAACCGTTATCAGTTATACCCCCTTACTGCCACCCGCGCAGTTGCAGATTTAAGATTTGGTATCCTGACAATCAAAGAAAGATGGGAATTAATCACAGGATTGCCAGTATTTATTCATACCCAAAATTATCTTCAATCACTGTATGAGGCAATACCTGAAGGAGCTCACTTATGGGTAGATGCAGCAGTAGTGACTGATGAAAAGTTGATTACTTCTGTTTTAGCTTTGAATGTTGGAGAAGCTTTATTGTATGAAAAAACTGTCATTGCAGTGAATGGAATTTCAATTTCAGCTTTTGATAAATCAATAAGTATCAGTTCTGTAAAAAGAATAGTATATCCCTGGAATTTATTCCAAGTGAATGATTTAATGTTACGAAAGGATTTTGAACTGCTTACTAAAGATCGATCCTCTCAACCAATTTCTCATACCAACAGTATTTATTCTGAAGGAGAGATTTTCCTGGAAGAAGGTGCCAGTGTGGAATATGCTGTACTGAATGCTAAGAGCGGCCCCATTTATATAGGAAAAAATGCTGAAATATGGGAAACTGCAGTTATTCGCGGCCCATTTGCAATAGGGAATAATTCCGTTATAAAGGCAGGCGGAAAGATGTATGGAGCCACAACCATTGGCCCATGGTGTGCAGCAGGGGGAGAAATCAAAAATGCCATTATGATGGGATATAGTAATAAAGCACATGATGGTTATTTGGGAGATAGTGTAATTGGCCACTGGTGTAATTTTGGGGCCGGAAGCAGTAACAGTAATGTAAAGAATACTGGTGGAGATGTGTATATGCTGGATCCTGTAAGTAAACAAAAAGTTAATGCCGGGCTAAAATGTGGGGTAATTATGGGTGATTATTCCAGGGTTGCAATTAATTCCAGGGTAAATACCGGTTCTGTAATTGGAGTTAGTTGTAATGTTTTTGGTGCGGGTTTATTGCCAAAGCTGATACCTGATTTCTGCTGGGCTACAGCAGAAATATATGAGTTTGATAAAGCTATCCGGGATATTAATAATTGGAAAAGAATGAAACATCAGGAGCTCACGGATGTGGAAATTGGCTTTCTGAAGCATATCTTTGCCCTGCGCAATGTTACTAATATATAATAAAGTTTAATAGGAACATACCACTTAAGGCATTTATTATCTTATAATAGTTTGAAAATTAAAATTTAACAATGAGAAAGAAAATTGCAGCTGCCAACTGGAAAATGAATTTAACCCTGCAGCAAGGTGAAAAATTACTGGATGATATCATAGCATTACCGCATACCCTGAAAAACCATCAGGAAGCTGTATTTGCAGTTCCCTTCCCTTACCTGGCTATGGCTCAGCAAAAGGTAGCTGGAAAAGAACATGTATTTATTGCCGCACAGAATGTATATACTAAAAAAAGCGGTGCTTATACTGGCGAAACAAGTGTTGAAATGTTACAGTCTATTGGTATTCAGGTAGTAGTACTGGGTCATAGTGAACGCCGTGAATATTTTAATGAAAGTAACCAGTTTCTTGCAGATAAGGTAAATATATGCCTGGAATATAATATTACTCCAATTTTTTGTTGTGGTGAGGCCTTATATATTCGTGAATCAAACGGACAAAATGAATTTGTGGGAACTCAGATAAAAGAATCTTTATTTCACCTTACATCAGATCAGATACTTAAAGTGGTAATTGCTTATGAACCCATCTGGGCAATCGGTACCGGTAAAACAGCCAGTAGTGATCAGGCACAGGAAATTCATGCTTATATCCGTTCTGTATTAGCTGAAAAATATGGTGCTGCAATAGCAAATGAAATTTCTATTTTATACGGAGGAAGTGTAAAAGGCAGTAATGCAAAAGAACTTTTTGCTCAGCCGGATGTAGATGGTGGTCTGGTAGGTGGTGCTTCTTTAAATGCACAGGAATTTGTAACTATTATCAATTCACTGGCTTAATGGCTCCAATCAGAAGAAGTGAAGCTTTGCAGCCTTTATCCAGGCAGCATCATAACGGTTTGATGTTCTGTCTGCTGTTGGGTAAAGGAGTTGCCAGAAAAGCACCTTTGGATATTATGAAAGATTTTTGCATGTATTTTATGCAGGAAGACCTTTCCGGACATTTTTTAAAGGAGGAAGTGCATTTTACTGCACTTCCTTTATTATATCCTGTATTAACAGCTGGTATAGACAAAATGAAAGGAGATCATCTTCAAATTAAAGCTTTATTTGAAGCAATAGTTGAACAACCATCCTATGATCTGTTTGAAGTACTGGCCGATAAAGTTGAAAAACATATACGTTTTGAAGAAAGGGAATTGTTTAATCTGATTGATAGCACTGTTTCTCAGGACGGATTACAACAACTTTATGCTGTTTTCAAAGATGAAACAGACGATAATTGTATGAATTATCCAGTGAAATTCTGGCTATAAAAAAAATATTGTATTAAGAGATCATTCATTTAAACCTTTGCTGAACCATCTAAATTTAAACTCTTCCGGTAATGCGGCTTCTTCATAGTCATCCAGTTTGTCCAGATGAAGAATGGTACTACTGTTATCTGCATTTGGATGAAACATAGGCTGGAATTTAGCCCCAAATACCAGGTCATTAATAGTATAAGAAGTTCTGGAAACTACGGTATTGGCAAAAGTTTCATCAAAGCCCTGTACAAAAACCATCATTTCTATCTGTGCATTTTCAAGATCTTCCTTACTTAGGCTATATAACGGGCTATCTTCATTAATTATATGAACCAGTGTCCAGCTGGATACTAATGATATTGCTTTTGAAATATCAAGAGGGGCATTGAAAAATTTAGTTTTAAGCACACCATCTTCCAGTATTCTCATCGCAATAGTAAGTTTAACTTCCAGGTTAACCAGGTAATTTTTAGTATAAGGAACTAATCTGAACATTAAAGCTGTTCCATTTCGGAAAGGAGAAAACAATATATTTTTACTATACAGCAGGTATGCTTTTGGCCTGGAGAATCTACCATATAATAGTCCGGTTGCCAGGGCAAAACTCATTAAGCCAGTAAGCGCTTCCACAGCGGCTGTAAAACTGGTGGCAAATCCTACCGGACTGATCCTTCCATATCCAACAGTAGTAAAGGTCTGTGCACTAAAGAAAAACGCTTCTCCAAATTTTTCTCCTGCAGTAAATGCTGTCAATCCGTTTAAATGATCCAGGCCAATCCACAAATAAATGAATGCAAATATGATATTAATGCTGATAAAGAAGGAGAATACAATCAGTAAGAATTTCCATCTTTTTGTGGTTAGTAAACTATGATAAATATTCAGGCGTGCTAAAAAGTGCATTCCGGTTACATGAATATTAGGTTTCCCCTTTTTATTGAAAAAAGAGCCTCCGCTTAATGCAGTATTGTTGCTTAGACCTGTTTCATTTTCTATTTTGGCTTTGCGGTTAAAATTCCTGAGTATTCCCATATGATCGATTTTAATAACAGTTTGCAATATCGTATTTTAGCGGGTAAGTCAAAAAAATACGATGGTATTGGATAAATTGTTAAGGCAAAGCCTTATTTGGAGAGGGTTTTATTTTCTAACCAACGTTATTTTAAACATTGTATTATCAAGAGTTTTGCTGGCGGCTTCGTATGGCTCTTTATTCTATTGGGTAAATATATTAAGCCTGTTTACATTGGTGCTGGGTATGAGCCTTGAATCTGCATTTACCTATTTTGTTGCAGCTCAAAAAATAAAAACAGCAACTGCAGCCTTAATTGGCTGTATCTGGTTGTTAGGTATTCTTATACCCTTATTGATTATTCAGTATTTCATTTTCCGTAATAATGACTTTTTACAAATAGCAAATAAGCATTTTGCAGTATTTGGAATTCTGTTTGTTATTGGAAATCTGCTCATGAACTATTTTTCCGCACTATTTAATGCATTTCAAAACTTTTGGATACCTGGAATTTTATGCGGATTGATGAATATGGTAACTGTATTGCTGATTTTATTCTGTAAAATAAATCCGGAGGGATTGATTACTGTTTTCCTTTCTTCCTTTTTTTTACAAGGCTTTTTCTGTTTTATTTCCTTTATATTTTATTATAAAGTTAATTTGTTCAATTCAGGTATTTCCCTGTCTTCAGTACAACCAATATTCAGGTTTGCAATTAAGGCCACAGGAGCAAATATTATTTTCTTTTTGTTATATAGGATAGATTATTGGTTTGTTGAAAAGAATTGTTCTGCTCTGTCATTGGGAAATTACATACAAGCTTCCAAAATGGGGCAATTATGTTTGGTTATACCCCAAATGCTGGCTGCTGCTGTTTTTCCTGCTGCATCATCTGGTAAGGAAAAGGAAGTTTTGAAACTATCCCTGATCAGAATCATCCGCATTTTATTGAAAATTTTTATAGTCTTATTCCTGCTGTTTTTGTTTTCGGGTTCTTATATTTTTATATTTATATTCGGTATTGATTTTAACCAGGCCAATTTTTCATTTCTGTTATTACTTCCCGGAATATTCTGTTTATCGGCCTTAAGTATTTTGTCCGCATATTTTGGAGGTAATAACCGCGTTGATTTAAACCTTAAAGGAGCACTGCTGGGTTTAATAATTGTTATTATTGCTAGTATATTGTGCTGGCAATTTTATTCTATTCGTATGGCCGCAATAATCAGTAGTATAGGTTATAGTGCCAATTTTTTGTATGCATTTATTAAATTCAAAAAAAGTGACAATTTACCACTTAGAGACCTGATTTCTTTCAGAAATGGAGATTTGAAATGGATCATTCATGTACTGTTCAAACCTTAAATTTGCAAATGCAAATATTATGGCTGGCAAGCTGGTATCCTGACCTCTATGAAGGCAAAAATGGCGATTTTGTTAAGCGCCATGCAAAAGCTTTAGCTCTTATAAATCCGGTTCAGATTATTCACATAGTACAGGCAGGCAGCCATATTAATACTTACAATAATGTCAACATTTATGAAGAGGCTGATTTAAGGGAATTAACTGCAAGTTTTAAGTATAAATCATGGGGAATAGAATGGATGGATAAGCTGCGTTATAACCTTAAGTACCAGTTGTTTTATATTCGTATCATTAAAAAATATGTGCAACAAAATGGCATGCCAGATCTTATTCATGTTCATGCACCCATAAAAGCAGGTATTATAGCATATAGGGTATGCAAAAGATGGAATATTCCTTTTTTGATTACTGATCATTCCTCTCTTTACGACCCCAATGCAAAAGACTGGTTTAATAAACGGAGTTGGTATTTTAAAAAACAGTTGAAAAAACTGTATAAAAATGCTGCAGGTTATACTAATGTATCTGATGCAATGGCAAAAAGGGTAAAAAGTCTTTTTAATACAGGTCCAATTGAGATAATCCGGAATGTTGTACAAACTGATTTGTTTTTTTATCAACCTCAAACACAAAATTCCATTTTCAGGTGGATACATGTCTCTACTTTATATCCGCTTAAAAATGTACATAGGATACTGGAAGCATTTCAATTGCTCTATTCTATTCGGCAAGACTGGGAACTGGTGATAGTTGGTGGCAACTATCATGAACTTGAATCATCTATCAGGAATACTGCTATACAACACCATGTAACTTTTACAGGTGAACTGGAATATGCAGCAGTTGCACAACAGTTACAAGCATCTTCTGCAATGGTAATGTTCAGTAAACATGAAAATTTCCCTTGTACTTTGATTGAAGCACTTTGTTGCGGACTGCCTGTATTGGCATCAGATGTTGGAGGCGTGAGTGAAGCTGTTAATGCATCCAATGGCATACTGGTGGAAAGTGAAAATATAACAGCACTGTTAGCAGCATTGGAAAAAATGATGAACAAATATGCTGAATTTGACAGACGGAGTATTGCCGAATCTGCTTCCTCTGTATACGGGGAATCTGTGATTGCCGGCCAATTTTTAGATTTGTATAACAGGGTTTTGCAAACGCACCCACATAAACCCTGAATTGCTGAAAAGTACCTTACTGAAAAAGAATTTTCACTATGATTCCATGTGGAAACATGAATTATCACCAAAGTTCTTAAAGATAACCAGAATTGATAGCAGCCCTATATCTTTGCAGCCATGAAGAATATCAGGAACTTTTGTATTATCGCTCATATAGATCATGGTAAGAGTACCCTGGCAGATCGTTTGCTGGAAGACACAAAAACAATTGGGGTGCGTGATATGATGAACCAGGTACTGGATGATATGGACCTGGAAAGAGAAAAAGGAATTACCATTAAAAGTCACGCCATTCAAATCAATTATCCTTACCAGGGTGAAGAATATATCCTGAACCTTATAGATACCCCCGGCCATGTTGATTTCAGCTATGAGGTAAGCCGTGCATTGGCTGCCTGCGAGGGTGCTTTATTATTAGTGGATGCTTCTCAGGGTATACAGGCCCAAACCATCAGTAACCTCTACCTGGCCATTGATAATGATCTTGAAATTATCCCGGTTATCAATAAAATAGATATGGATGGCGCTATGATCCCTGAAGTAAAGGACCAGATCATGGAATTAATTGGCTGTAAAGAAGAAGATATTTTACTGGCCAGCGGTAAAAGCGGCATCGGTATTATGGAAATTTTAAAAGCCATCATCGAAAGGATTCCTGCACCCAAAGGGGATGAGGAAGCACCATTACAGGCGTTGGTTTTTGACAGTGTTTTTAATAGTTTTCGCGGTATTATCGTGTATTACCGCATTTTAAACGGCACTATTAAAAAGGGGGATAAGATTCAGTTTATTGCCACTGGTGCAGAATACGAAGCCCAGGAAGTAGGGGTACTGAAGCTGACTATGACGCCTAAAAATGAAGTGAAAGCAGGTGATGTAGGTTATGTAATTACCGGTATTAAAACTGCAAAAGATATAAAAGTAGGGGATACCATTACCCTTGCTAACAGGCCCGGTAAAATGATACATGGTTTTGAAGAAGTTAAACCAATGGTATTTGCCGGCATATTTCCTGTAAATACAGATGCATTTGAAGAATTGCGCGACTGTATGGAGAAATTGCAATTGAATGATGCCTCTCTTACATTTGAACTGGAAACCTCTCAGGCCCTCGGGTTTGGTTTCCGTTGCGGATTCCTTGGATTATTGCATATGGAAATTATCCAGGAAAGGCTGGAAAGGGAGTTTAATCAGACAGTAATTACAACCGTTCCAAATGTTAGTTTTATTGCCTATACTTCAAAAGGGGACAGGATTGATGTGAATAATCCTACTGAAATGCCCGAACCTACCAAGCTGGACCGTATAGAAGAGCCTTTTATTAAAGCTCAGATTATCACGCTACCAGATTATATTGGTAATATTATGACTTTATGCCTCGGTAAAAGGGGGATCCTCATCAACCAGTCTTATTTAACCACTACCAGGGTGGAACTTGTTTTTGAAATGCCACTTACCGAAATAGTATTTGATTTCTACGATAAACTGAAAAGTTCCACCCGTGGCTATGCCAGCTTCGATTATGCGCCAATTGGTTACCGGGAAGCTGATATTGTGAGAATGGATATTTTACTGAATAATGAAAAAGTAGATGCCTTAAGTGCATTGATCCATAGGAGCCGTGCTCAGGAATTCGGACGGAAATTATGTGAAAAATTAAAAGAATTATTACCGCGCCAGCAATTCCAGATTGCTATTCAGGCTGCCATCGGTGCAAAAGTGATAGCACGTGAAAATATTGCAGCCATGCGTAAAGATGTAACCGCCAAATGTTATGGTGGAGATATCAGCCGTAAACGTAAATTACTGGAAAAACAGAAAGAAGGTAAGAAAAGAATGCGCCAGATAGGAAATGTGGAAATTCCGCAGGAAGCATTTCTTGCAGTGCTTAAACTGGATTAATCCACATTAATTATTTGAACTTTCACCAGGCTTGTACTGGTTGATTTTATCATTAATTTTATTGGGATTAGGTATTGGTGGTACAGTTGTTTTCTGTTGGTTCTTTTTAGATTGGTCAGACAATTTCTTTTCATCAATCTTTCCCCTCTCATCAAAGAGTGGAGCAGGGAATGTACTTTGATTATCACCGAATATTACATTTTTAAAAGGATTATCATTAAACACCCATTTCCCGTTAATCCATTTAAAAGCTTCAAAATCACCTACCGGAATTAAAGTGGCTTTGTTCTGAATCTCATCTGTTTCACTGGTCAGGTGATCGAATATGATGGCATCATACCTGGCATCATAATTTAGCCTTACACCACCGTCTTTTTTATATTCAATGCAAAATCGGTAAACAGGTCCTTTAGGCTTGGTGGGGTCATTTGGGGGATAGCTGAAAAATTTGCCGCCAAACTGTGGTTGGTTATTATCATCAAACCATAATACATCAATCCATTTTTTATTAGACCTTTCATCATTTTCATCAGATCCAATCAACGTATAATAGTTTTTTCCGGCAAATGTCTTTAATACAATTTTATAATAGATAGCACCAATCCAGTGCCTGGCATCCCTAACAGAATCATTAGGAGCTGTGGTAAAATCAGAAAAATCAAATAATGGGAATAATTTAAGGGAACCATCACTGGTTTTCATTTGAATGGCTCCTCTTTGGCGATAGAATGAAAAATCTTTCATTATCTGCCATGTAAAGATTTTAAAACTGCTGTCAGGCGCATACAGCTTAGAGATCGTTTTAATACTATCGAAGTTGTAGTAGAAAGAGTTGGGTGTTTTCAATGCCTGCACCAATCCCCTGGTAAAAGTGCTGTCTGCCCTAAAACGATCAACCCATTCCTGGGCAAAAATCATACTATCTGCAAAAGGCCTGATCCTGTATTCAATGGATTGCATTTGTTTCAATTCCAGATCGCTGTTACTTTGAGTAAAGCAAGAGGCGCTGAATAACAATGCGACTACCAATAATGCAGGCTTCATCATACAATTTTTATCAGGTACTAAGTTACAATGCATTTATTAAAGCTTCACTAAACTCGAGCAGTGAATTTACCCTGTAATCAATGGCTGGGTGTGGGAATGCCGTTTCAGGGTTTGTGGTGGCTGCAAATACAGTACTGATACCCGCATTTCTGCCAAATTGCATATCACTGAGTTTATTACCCACCATTATTGCTTTTGAAAAGTCAATCTGCGGAAAATCTGCTTTTGCCTGCAGGGCCATTCCGGCATTGGGCTTTCTGTTGGGGCTGTCATCTGAAAGATCAGGACAAAAATATATTTTATCAATCCTGCCACCTGCTTCCTCAATTTCCAGAATCATTTTCCGGTGAATAGCATTTAATTCTTCTACTGAAATCAAACCTTTGCCAATACATTTTTGGTTGGTAACAATTACAATGTTAGAAAAAAGGCCATTCAGTGTTTTGAGGGCTTGTTTTACCCCTTCTAAAAAATGAAAAGCCCCCCATTCCAGCACATAATCATTTTTCAATTCTGAATTAATCACACCATCGCGGTCTAAAAATAAAGTCCAGCTTTTATCAACCTCATTTAATTGCATCCGTATTCAATTTTATTTTAGTGTTTCAATTCATTTTGTGCACGGTTATAATCCTCCGGTATGCCAATATCTATAAAATATCCATCCTGTATAAATCCAAACATCCGCCCTTCTGTATAATATGTTTCCAGAAAATCCTTTTCAAAAGAAAATTTATCATCAAACTTTTTGCCAAGAAAAGCAGGAACATTTATTGCGTATACACCACCATTAATTAAACCAGTTTCATAAAATTGTTTTTCTTTAAAAGAAATAACAGCCTGTTCTGCATTCAGCTCTACCACGCCATACCTGCTGAACTGTTGCATCGGTTTTAAACTAAGGGTACATTCAGCTTGTTTATCCATGTGGCAATTAGCCAAACCAGAAATGTCAATATGAAATAAAGTATCCCCATTTGTAGCAATAATATTTTCTGTGCTAGCTAAGCGGCATGCCTTATAAATGGCACCACCGGTACCCAGTGGTTCTTCTTCCAGTGAATATTGTACCTGAAGCTGTGGGTATACTTCTTCTACAAACTGAACGATGGCTTCACTTTTATATCCCAGTGCAAAAATAAATTTTTCAATACCCTGAGCCCTTAATCCGTCAATCACATAAGTAATAAAGGGGATTCCATTTACTGGGGCCATACATTTAGGTAAATCCGGTACGGCTGACCTTAACCTGGTTCCCAGTCCTCCAGCCAATATAATCGCTTCTGTTATTTGAACTTCTTTTGACATAATCTCACGTTTTTATCAATCTTATTTCAAATAGCCTACCCAAATACTTTTTCTTCCACCAGCTGGCAAATAATATGGCCTAACAGTATATGGCTTTCCTGTATCCTTGGTGTGTCGTTAGAAGGTACATTGAACAGTATATCAGATAACTCCTTCATTTTTCCACCGCCTGCTCCTGTAAAACCAATGGTGGTAATACCTAGTGTTTTTGCTGCTTCAAACGCTTTTACAATATTTCCGGAGTTTCCTGAGGTACTTAAACCAATCAGTACATCTCCTTTTATACCGGTTCCTTCAACAATCCTGGCATAAATTACATCATAACTGTAATCATTAGCTACAGCTGTCAAATAAGAGGTATTGCAATGCAGTGCTTCTGCAGGCAATGCTTTACGGTCTTTATAAAAGCGCCCGCTGAATTCGGCTGCCAGGTGTTGGGCATCTGCTGCACTGCCTCCATTGCCACAGAACAATACTTTATTGCCATTTAAAAAAGCTGCGGAGATCAGGTCAATAGCTTTTTCCAACTGCTGATGTGTAGCTGAATTATTGAGAATCTCCTGTTTCACTTCAATGGAAGCTGCAATGATTTGTTTAATTTGATCGATCATAATATCTGTTTATAAGTTATTTACTGGCTGGTCCAGGTAGTTAACCCCAATTCAGTAAACTGGTATTTCTTTATTTCTCCACCAAATTTTTCCAATGCCTCTATTACTTTAAAACGGGTATTAGAAGGACAGTAGAAAGTCATAAATCCACCACCCCCAGCACCGCTGATCTTGCCTCCGGTAGCTCCTGCTTTTTTTGCTGCATCATACATCATTTCTATCATCGGATTGGAGATATTATGTGCCATATTCCGCTTTTGCTGAAACCCGTAATCCAGAATTTCACCAAATTCATGTAACCGGCCTTTCAGTAAAGCTTCTTTCATCATTTTAGACTGTTCTTTTAAATGATGCATGGCTTCAATGCTTTTCACATTGTTTTGCGTTACATTCTTTTGCTGTTCCTTTATTATGGTTGCACTTTCTCTGCTGGTAGATGTATAGTAGAGTACCAGATTGTTTTCCAATTCGTGCAAATACTCTTGCCTTATTCTAAGCGGATTTACAATTACTTTTTCTTCAGCATAAAACTCCATAAAATTTACTCCTCCAAATGTGGCAGCATATTGGTCTTGTTTTCCTCCTGCAAATTGCAAATCATTCCTTTCAATATCATAGGCATAATGGGCAATATCATAATCGCCCAGCGGTAGTTTCAGCATTTCCACAAACGCACCTATAATCGCTACCACCAGGGTAGAAGAAGTTCCCAACCCGCTTCCTGCTGGGGCATCAACAAAAGTGGATACTTTAAAATTGGTAATAGGTAATCCGTAATCTTTCTGAATCCTGTTATATACACCTTTTATCAGGTCTAATTTGCCGTCAATAGGCAATTGGTTATTCCAGCTAAAACGCTGTTCTTCCTTTCTGTCATAAGCCTGAATTATAATTCCGTTTTCCTCTATGGGTTCAATAGATGCATGTGCATACAAAGAAATAGTGGCATTAAGAATGGCTCCTCCAAACTGGTCGCTATACGGACTAACATCAGTACCTCCACCTGCCAAACCCAATCGTAAGGGCGCTTTACTTCTGTAGATCATTGCAAAAATTTTAGTACAGCTGCTGTTTTCAGAAAAATGCACCATTCAAAAATATTACAGACTCAAAATAGTATCTGCTAAAATTTTCCAGCTGTATTTCTTTTTTTCTTCGCGAAGATGCGGCAAAAAATAATCTTCTCCTAATTGATATAATTCTTTAATCTTTTGGGCAATGGATAAGGCATCCGGCTCCGCAACTAATCCCACTTTATAGTCAGGAACCAGGTCTGGTAGTCCGCCCACATTCGTTACCAGCATTGGTTTTTCAAAATGATAGGCCAGTGGTGTTACCCCACTTTGGGTGGCATTCTTATAGGGTTGTATTACAAAATCAGCAGCACTTAAATAGTATTTCACTTCACTGTCAGCAATAAAATCAGTCTTCAGGATTAAGCTTTTTTCTATTTCTAAATCCTGAATCAGCTGGTCGTACAGTTTTCTGTCTTCATAAAATTCGCCTGCAACCAATAATCTGATATCCGCCGTAAGTGGGTCTGCTGCTAAAATCTTCATGGCCTCCAGTAAAAGGTCCAGCCCCTTGTATTTCCGTATAAAACCAAAGAAAAGAACAACTTTTCCAACTTCAGGTAAGCCTAAAACAGTTCGTGCTTCTTTTTTTGATAAAGCTTCCCCAAAATTATCGTAAAGAGGATGAACAATCTGTTGCGCTGGTTTAGCAGTAAGTCCTCTCAAATCCTTCATCACTTTGGCACTCATGGTTACAAATGCATCTATTGGTTGTATAAAGTATTTTGTAAAAGGCAGGTCTCCCATCCTTTTTTCATGCGGAATTACATTGTCTGCTATACAAACTATCCTGGTATGCTTATTAGATTTAGCCAATCGGAGAATAGTTCCCAGGCAGGGGCCCATTAAAGGTAACCAGTATCGAACTACAATAATTGCTGGTTTCAGCTTTTTCAATTCCAGTCCAACTTTAAGCCAGTTCAGCGGATTTACTGAATTAATGCACACTTTTATTGAAATATCTGCAGGTGCAGGTTCAGTACTGTATTGAGTGGTACCGGGAAACATAAAATCAGGGTATTGCAGGGAAAAAGTATAAATAGTAGTATCAAAACCCTGTTGCATAAACTGCCGGGCCAAACGTTCATCAAAAGAAGCCAGTCCGCCTCTGAGCGGATGTGCAGGTCCTATAATAATTAGCTTCTCGTTCATACTGCAAACTTGCTAAATGCCAATCTTGTCTTCAATTAAATACACATTGCGTTCTGCTGCATTTCTGGCTATCAGTTCTGCTACAAATCCGGAAAGGAAAAGTTGCATACCAGCCAGTATAGCTGTTAAAGCAATATAAAATGCCGGTTTATTGGTTAATGTAAAATCTGCATCCATGAATTTGGAAATCGTCAGGTAAGTGATACTTCCTAATCCAACAATAAAAAATAAAGACCCCCAAAAGCCAAAAAAGTGCATGGGTCTTTTACCAAAGCGGTTTACAAAACTGATGGTAAATAAGTCCAGAAAACCATTCACAAACCTTTCCCATCCAAATTTGGTCACCCCAAATTTACGGGCACGATGTTCCACTACTTTTTCACCAATCTTTTTAAAGCCGGCCCCCTTGGCAATTACAGGTATATATCGGTGCATTTCCCCAAAAACTTCAATGCTTTTTACTACTTTTCTCTTGTAAGCTTTCAATCCGCAGTTAAAATCGTGCAACTTAATACCACTACTCACCCTTGCTGCAGCATTGAATACCTTGGAAGGAATATTTTTAGTTAGTGTATTATCATACCGCTTTTTTTTCCAGCCGCTCACAATATCATAGCCATCCGATACAATCATCCTTCTCAATTCCGGTATTTCATCCGGAGAGTCCTGTAAATCAGCATCCATCGTAATGATCACATCCCCTTTTGCTGCTTTAAATCCTTCATTCAGGGCTGCACTTTTACCATAATTACGTTGAAATTTAATCCCTTTAAATGCATGATTATTATTCGAAATAGTTTCAATTACAGACCAGCTGTTATCGGTGCTGCCGTCATCAATAAAAATAACTTCATAGCTAAGCTTATGTTCAGTAACCACACGGGTAATCCATTCACTCAATTCAGGTAAAGATTCGTCTTCGTTCAATAATGGGATGATAATTGATAAATCCATTCTTAATATATTAGAACTACTAATTTGTTTTTCTGGCAATAACTGCACCCAGTAAAGCACCTAATACACCGGTTATCAGGTTCATGACTAAGCCTCCGGATATAAATGAAAGTACAATAACTTTTTTAGCCATAGCTATATTTTCCTGTAACTCAGCCGGCGATTTACCCTGCTTTTTAGCTTGTTCCATTACATCTGCCATCATAAAATCAAACTGGCCGGGGAATAAAAGGTATACAGCAAGCAGTATGTAAATAAAAAAAAGACAAACAGTTACTGTTGCAGTTTTAAAATTATGTGTAAACAATACCCCAAAAGGAAGGTCTTCCCTGCATTCTTTTTTAAAAATAATGGAAGAAAGGATCAAAGAAAATATAAACAAAACAATAAACGAAATCCGGTGCCAGCTTTCAAAGCTTTGTTTTAAAACCTGGGCAATTATATTTAAAATAATCAGTAATACTGCAATAGCTGCTCCTTTCTTAATATGAGAAGTAATGTTTGTTGTCATGAAAATCAGTTAAGTGATATTTTGCCATTATGGAAAGTGCCAATCACTTTACCGCTTAAAGTAGTATCCAGAAATGGTGTATTGAATGATTTGCTTTTAATATTCTGTTTGGTAAGCTGCGATGTTTCTGTTCTGTTAAATAAACTCAACTCAGCCGTGTTGCCTGTAGCAACTGTAGCAGCATCCAGTCCAAAAATCCGCCTGGCATTGATACTGAACAATTCTACCAGTCTGTTATTAGTTAACTCAGGTAAAATATGATTCACAACTGCAAAAGCTGTTTCCAGGCCCACAATCCCATTCCCCGCAAATTCAAATTCACAGTTCTTTTTATCCCAGTCCTGTGGAATGTGATGTGAAGCTATAAAGTCAACCGTACCGTCCAGCACTGCTTTTCGTAAAGCCAGCATATCATCTTTGGAACGCAGGGGAGGGTTCACTTTCAGGTTAGTATTATAATCCACCAGGTCTTCTTCATTATAAAATAAATGATAGGGGGTAATACCACAGTATATCTGTAATCCCTCTTTTTTAGCAGCTGCAATCAATTCAATTCCTTTAGCAGTACTGATACCGGTAATGCAAAGCCTGCTTTCAGTATATCTGAGCAAATCAAGGTCCCTTTTAATAATAATTTCTTCTGCAATAGACGGAATTCCCTGCATCCCCATCCTGGTTGAAAAGATGCTCTCATTCATTAAACCATTAGAGCCAATACTTTTATCAATTGGCATCTGAATAATCACACCATTGAATGCCTTTACATATTGAAGTGCTTTCAGCAGCAAGCCTGAAACCTGAACCGGCTGTAAGCCATCAGAAAAAGCAATAGCACCGCTCGATTGCATATCATACATTTCGGCCAGGTCTTTCCCTTCCAGGTTTTTTGTTATAGCACCAATGGGATGTACCTGGGCACTTAAATCCTTAGATTTCTGGCAAATATATTCTACCTGAGATTTGGATTGTACAAGGGGTTGTGTATTGGGTAAAACAAAGACATCTGTAAAGCCACCCGCTGTTGCCGAAGCAACACCCGAGTTGATTGTTTCCCTGTATTCAAAACCAGGATCACAAAAATGGGAAAAACTATCTACCCAACCGGGTGACGCTGTTAAACCTTCTGCTTCTATAATCTGTTCAATATCTGAGGCTTGTGAAATATGATCTTCTATTGCTGAAATCAGGTTTCCATCAATTAAAATGTCTTTTTGCAAGCCATTCAGTACTGAGCCCGGATCGGCAATCAGTACTTTTCTAAGAAGAATCTTCATTTAGAGGAATAAAATTTTGTGCAATATAAACTGAAAATTTGTTTTTGCACCTATATTTGCAACCCGATTTGTAAAGCGGGTGGTGGCGCAGCCCGGTAGCGCACTAGCATGGGGTGCTAGGGGTCGCAAGTTCGAATCTTGTCCACCCGACTATCTCTTCTATAAAACCTCTGATTTATCAGGGGTTTTTTGTTTTAAATATTTTCTTTAATGCTTAAATATGGCCTGAAAGTATTCAATACGACACAGGTTTGTGTCTCATTATTGAATTACTAAAATAAAACAGTGCCTTGATTTTATCTAATCCTTTAACAACCTGATATGGTATTCCTGGATTAGAGCCGGAGTTTCAGGTGTTAATGTGAAATTCACCTGTATCCTTTCTCTTTCACAATCAATAATAAAATAGCCCCGCATCTGATTTTCCGGAACCACTTCATGAATCTTTACGATTTTACCTGCTTTGCCAAACAAACTGAGGGCTTCTTTTTTCAGGCTATCTGTAAAATAATCACTGAAAAAGTTTTCAGCAAAAATGCCGCTTTTCTCCGCACTGGTAAAATCTGGTAATAATTTAACCAGTTCATTTCTTCTTTGGGTAAGTATGGGTGAAGCTGGTAACTGCCTGGGTTGCAAACCAGCCAGGTGTATAATTGTATCCAAAACCTGCAGGTTGGCTGCAGCAGTGGGTGCATAAGTTACATTGGCAAAAAACATCACCCCAATCCCATATTCCGGCAATATATTCCAGTTACTGCCAAAGCCTGGTAATCCACCCGTATGTCCAATGAAAACTTTGCCCTCACAATCCTTCGAAAACCTTAGTCCATAGCAATAAGCTGTTGCTATAGCACAAACTTTACCATTCGGGTACACATAATCTGGTATAATCGTATTAAAACGCCAGGGTTGCTGCATTTCCCTTACTGAACTACGCCTGACCGGTCCAGCTTCTGCTTCATTACGGGCTGGCCATGCAGCCATTTGAAATGCCAGGTATTTACTAAAGGATTCAATGGAAGTGATCATTCCCCCCATGCTGCCATAAATGCCATCATGCAATAGGGCTTCTTCTCGCCAGTTGCCGTTCAGCCAGCGGTAACCATGAGCAAGCAGGCTGTCCGGCACTTCCGTATATTCCCAGGAAGCATTTATTTGCAATGGTTGCCAGATGTTTTTCCGGATATATTCCTCATAGGGAATGCCCGAAACCTTGTGAATAATATAACCCAGCATAGTAAAACCCAGGTTACTGTATTCATATTGTAGTCCCGGGTCATTGGAAAAGGATAATCCGCTTTTAATCAGTTTCAGCAAGTCTTCTTCAGTCTTAGCCAGCTGACGGTCACCCCAGGGATTATCTTCCGGGAAACCTGCCTGATGACTTAGCAGATAACGGATAGTAATATCAGGGGCATCGGAGGTCAGGTTCTGGCCTTTTAATGCTGGAATATACAGGTAGGCAGGGTCATCCAGTTTCAGTTTTCCTTCATCACGTAATTTAAGGATAGCCAATGCCGTAAAGCTCTTGCTCATGGAAGCAATACGGAAGAAAGACCTTGGGGTTGCCGCTGTTTGATGTTCAATATTTCTATAACCACCACTACCGGAATAAACCAGTTTGCCATCCAGCACAATGCCAAAAGCATATCCCGGAAAATGGTTCTTTTCAGCGTAATCCTTATACAGCTTTTCTACCAACGGAAAACTAGCTGCAATCTTTTGCAGCCGGTTAGTATCATTGAATGCAGGCGGCTGGTATACAGATTTGGTTTGTTCAAATCCGGATAAATGAATTGCCAGTCCGATCAGTGCAGTCAGTACACATTTTTTCATAAGCTGTCAGTATGAAGGGGTAAAATACTGAAAAGCTGGCAGCTGGTAAAAATATCATTTAAGATTACTACTATTTCTGCAAAGTGTTAAACTAATAATCTGTTAACCTTCCTGACTATTTACTGTATTATCAACCAATGTTAACTGCAATACACTCGATTCGCCTGCTTTAATATAAAAGAAATTGATCGGTCAATCTCTGCTTTTGTCAGACCAGTTAATTATCTGATATCTGAAACAGCATTTTTAACATACGGTGCAAGTGGTTTAGCTATTGTATGTTCTGATTTTTTATCCTCTTTTTCTCTGGTTACTTCTTTTTTGGTTTTATTGAAAAATCCCTTAATTCCCTGAGAATGTAAATTGCTGACTGTCATACAAATCATGGTTATTAAAATGATACTTACCTAACTTTTATTTATATAAATTTTTTATTTGATTAAGGGTTCTTGAGTTAATTAATTCAGATTAGCTTTCAGTAAAACAACAGATTTGTGAGGATACAAAAACGCTATTCATTAGAAAACTAGGAATTATTGTAATGATTTAAATTCTTTCATAAGTATAGGGAACAATAGAATATTCAAATTTATGAAAAAAACATATAAAAATATATTACAAAGTTAAAACATTGTAAATATATTCTTTCATAGATTTTGTGAATATTTCTGATACCAAAATTTATATTTCTTTTTTAGGGAAGGATTCCCTACATCTGATAAAGTATTCTTGAATTGAATTACAATTGAAAATCAATCAGTTATTTTAAAAACAAGGAGTATAAAAAAGTTTACTTAACTAGTCAATGTATGGTGTATTATTTACCGAATGATTAATACTGAACCTGATATTGGTTTAATGTTTGCTTCGTTCACTTCTATTATGTAATAATATACACCATTTGATAAAGTTTTTCCATTATAAGTGCCATCCCATATTTTATTATTTGCTTTAGATTCAAAAACTAATTGACCCCAACGGCTAAAAACTTTCAATTGTGAATTGGGATAAGTATCCAGATTAGTTATTACCCAGGTATCATTGATACCATCTCCATTCGGGGAAAATGCATTCGGTACAACAATTTTCTTATAAACGTTTATTGTTACTTCACTACTTGCATCTCCGCATCCAACTTCAGAAACTCCATTTAATGTATAAGTAGTGGTGTTATCAGGTTGTACAATTGGGGTTAATGAATTACTGTTCATCATTGAAATAGTAGGTGTCCAATTAAAATTAACTGATGATCCAGATATGGTTCCATTTAATGTAACCGAATTTCCTTCAAATATACTTTGTCCATTCCCTGCATTTACGAGAGGGCTGATCCATACATTTATTCTAATCCAGCCAGAGTCTTTGCATCCTGCCTGATTAGTGACAACTACCTGATATGTTAAAGTATCTGCAGGAGATGCAAAAGGATTAGGAGAATTTGTGTCAGATAGGCCTTCTATTGGCGTCCAGTTATAGAATGTTCCCCCTGTAGCTTTTAACTGAATACTTTTTCCCTGGCATACACCTGCTGTATCGGGACTCACTGAAAGAACAACTCCCGGATAGACTAGAAGTTTAAATGTATCAGTTAAAATACAACCATAGGTGGTATTTACAATTACCTGGTATAAACCTGAATCCTGATAATTAACGTACGGAAAGAAAACACTGGACAAAGTGGAAGTATAACCATTTGGTCCTGTCCAAAGATAGTTTAAAACACCAGCTTCAATAGCATTTAAACTTACAGATGTATTGGTACAGCCGATTATTGATGTATTGGTGGGCCCAACAGGAAAAGGGGTTACTTTAATAAGAATTACATTAGATACAATCCTGCACTGTATAGAATTAAAGTTAACCCTCTCCACAACCGCTGCACGATATTCATATATACCTGCGCCAGAAATGGTACGTGTAAAATTTTGATTTTGTTCGCCCGGGATATCTATCCAGGTTTTGCCAGTATCTTTGCTGATTTGCCATTGTATAACCGGGTCTGTAAATCCAACAGTAAAAGAAGCCATTAATAAAAGATTTTTTTGATTGTTTTCACAGAATTCTATTGTATCAGTTAAATTATTTTGAACAACTGCAGCAATCTTAGCTCCACAAGGTTTGATAGTAATATCATCTAATACAAAAGTATTGCCACAGCCAGTTTTAGTATTGGTTGTAATGCTGAAGATTACTGAAGTAACAGTGTCTGGTGTTTTAAAAGAAATACCATATTGATTCCAGGTGGCATTAGGGGCTGTTGCAAGAATATCTCCAGTATTATAATAAGCTAGTTGTTTGCCTTCTATTGTTTTTATACTAAAATTGAGATTAGGTTGTAGGGGGTTTGAGTTACAACTTGAAGATCTTAAGGTATTTGCTATCCATGCAGCAAATTGATAGTTGGTATTTCCGCATAATCCCCTTGCAGTATCTGAATAGATATTAGTGTTGATTGGAGTATTTGCTGCATTAATCAACATCATGTAACCATCAATTCCTGTTTCGGAAACTGTGTGATCCCTGATTGTAAGCCATTGGCTTGTGCATAATGCATTAACATCTCTAATGCAATATTGACCGTCTCCTGGGCAACCCCCAAGGTAGGCTAGGCCGGTAACCCCTGCTGGTAAAGGAGAGCTGGGTTGGTTACTGGTTCCAAAATTAATGTTAATAATAGGATCTCCAAGGCTGCCTGAACATAATTGACTTTTTATTTTACTAATAAATAGAAAAAATAAAATAAAACAAATAGCAATTTTTCGAATGAATAATATTTTCAAATTAGCTTATTGTATATTATTAGTTAATGAATAATTTAAAGGAAAAGACATTATTTGTCTTCTTAATATTAAATCATATTGGTAATTACTAAATGCTACTTAGTCTAAAAGTTCTTTATATGATTTACAAATTTAATAAAAAAAAGAACCCCGGCCTGCTCCAGAGTCCCTTTTTCCTTTCTTTTTAACCCTGTTTGCTGCTATTAATACATATTATACCTTAAAAAACACAGCAATGCCCCAATCACTATTAAACAGGTTTTAAAATATCGGTTTTAGTGATATTCTTATTTTACGTTTGTTAACCTGAAGGCATAAGGACTATTTCTTATCCCTTAAAGTCAACGATGTCAATGAACTGCCTTTCTCACTTTTCAATAGTCTTTTATCAGCAGGTTTTTTCCGGTCGTGCACTACTTTCCATCACCCGCAATTGTTTATTCAGCTGCAGATGTATAGTAACATATGCTGCTTCATCCTATCAAATACAAAACAATAAAAAAGGGTTGAAACTTTTTCCCAGGTTGGGAAAAATAAATTTGAAACCTTTATCCAATAAGGCTCTTGCAAATTTACTAAAAAAATTAGATAAAAAGGCTCCAAAAAGAGCCTTTTTTATGGAAGGAAAAAAAATATTGAAAGTAATCTAATTTATCATGTGATAATATTGGCAGGCCTTTTCATAAAATTGTTTTCCCAAGGTCTTCCCAGGTTAGTCAATGCTTTTTTAAACTAATATAGTTAGTAAATGAGCAAAGAATCAGTAAATTCTTCCTCTAAATAGTGCTTGCTTGTATATCCTCAACCAGGTCCATCGCTTTAATGATAGGTTTCCATTCATTACCACTAAAAAATAAGCGGAACCAAAAATTATTTCTGTTTTCAAGTTTTAATTGTAAGCAGATATGGATCGCCAGTATAGTCAGTAAAATACTTACACTGCACTGTATCATTAAAAACATAAAATTGGCATGTGTAAAAAAATCATTGGGTAAATAAAAGGTAGACCATAAAGGAAGTTGAAGTACCATTATCCTGGTAATTTCAATAGTAGATGTTTTTAATTTGATGAGCTTTTTCTGGATGCTTAAAACAGATCCGCTATAATCGATCTGATATACCAAAACCAGTTGATAAATATATACAATCAGGGCTAAGGCGGTTAAAATAACCTGCAAACCCAGAGAAATGATAAGGAACAGGTTTACCTGGTTACCAAACACTATATATTGATGAATAAGGAAAGAACCGAGTAGAAAAACCCATAAGGTTCCAAGTAATAGTCCAAAATATTTTACAGGCTTTAATCTTCCTATTGCATATCTTGTTTTTAATCCTGTAATTTCATCTAAAGGCATATCTATGTTCATAGTTTCAGTTTTATTGGCATTTTGCCAGATTGATTTTAATTCGTTTTCCTGCATGATCTTATGATTGTGAAAGTGAAAATTTAAGTTTAAGTTTTTCTTTAATCCTGTTTAGTTTGGTGGATACATTCGTAAGGGATAATCCGGTGATACTGGCTATTTCAGTTTGAGATTTATCATCCATATAAAGTAGTACCAGGGCCCGGTCTAAATCATTCAGTTCATGGATCCATTTTTCCAATAGCTTTACCTGATTCTCTTTTTCCATGTCAGGGGATTCTTCAGTTAAATCATGATTTTCTGTAAGTATTGAACTTATCTGTTCATGTTTTCTGTTTTTGCGATGAAATGAGATTGCTACATTCAAACAAATTCTGTAAATCCAGGTGCTTGCAGAAGCAAAAGCAGGTGTATATTTCGGATACGATTTCCAGATCTGTATCATCATTTCCTGCATCAAATCCCTGCGGTCCTCTTCATAGGGGCAATAAGTTCTGGCGACCTTGAATAATATGCCCTTATGGGTATCTACCATTTGCTGAAATCCGGCAGATAATTCAGAATGATTCATGATAAAAGTTTAGAAAGATAAAAGGGGTTTCCTTCAGTTTAACTAATAAGAAAGTAGGTGCTGTCTGCATAATTTTAAGTTTTGATGATTGATAGTTTAAAGAGTTATTCGCAGGCGGGCACAAAAAATCACAAATTTGGATTAATATTTTTCTAAAAATACTGAAACAGTTATCCTTATAAAGTTAATTAATAATACATGGGGTAGGGCAATTTTTACACCACCCTCTGGTGATATATATATTTACATTTGAAGCTATATCATCATATAGTTTTTCGAAAGTTGAATAGTCTGCACCAAGTGTAAAATTAAAATTGCCGTCAAAAACATAACCTGTTACGGATGCACCATAATGTTGATAGGCATCTACATTAATGGTTACATATAAATTAAGGTTTGGTGTTACGCCATTGGCTAATTGATATTTAAATGGAGTAAGTACATTTAATGCATTAACAATATATACTGGCCTTTCACGTTGCGCCTCCTGTAAGTCTTTCATGGTATAGGTTCCGCTTAAATTTACTTTAACCAGTATAGGGCTGTAATTAAGCGGCTGGTGTTTGGTACAGGGTTCGGGTTTTGGGGTATAGGTTTTACGGGGGGGAGGCATACTTGCAATTGCCATTGCAAAAAAAGTCAGCATTACGGAAACAGGTAATAAGACAGATTTAAAACTTTTCATAGTAGATGAAATTATAATGAAAAAAGTCTAAAATCCAGGCGTAATATTATTCCATTGCTAATATTGCTTTAAGTTACTTAATTTATTTCTAATCGCATAATTTCCCTTAAAACATATAATATTAGGCCAACACCTCTTTGTTTCTTTTTATTGAAAGAGGGAGGTATTTTGCAATTAATTACATCTGCTATTATAAACATAAAGGGGATTATAATTCGGGTAATTAATTCTTTAAAACTTTACTTAACAGGAATAAAACATTCATATAATAATTAATGAAAATGGTTCTTTTAAATAAAATGAATACGTGGAATATAATGTAAATATTTATTTTTCAATTGTTTATAGGCTTTATAAAGCATTTTCGGCTAGCTCATTCACATTTGAACTGTATTAGAATTCAGGTTCAACAGATTTGTTTAAAACTTCAATGCAGCTTCTTATATCTTTGTTATGTCTTTACATTACAAACGATTGCATTTTGAGAAGCGAATTTAAACTGGAGGAGAATTTTAATACGCTGAAAGTAAATATTTCATTAGGGGATGAACAAGCCTTTCGCCAGTTATACAATCTTATTTCAAAGCAATTGATAGGATTTGCACAATCGATAGTAAAAGAACAGGATGCTGCATATGAGATTGCTGATGATGTTTTCGTAAGATTATGGAAAAACAAAGCTAACTTAGGTTCAATCATAAATCTCAAGGTTTATTTATACAAGGCCGTCAAAAACACTGCACTGAATTACATATCAAAAAAAGCCAAAGAAAATATTAATGAACCTTTTGATCATATAGATATTCAGATGAATAATGGTATTACTCCTGAAAGCAAAATGATCATTGCTGAAATATATGAAAAGATAGATGCTGCTGTAAATTCTTTACCTCCCCGCTGTAAAATAGTGTTTAAGCTGGTGCGTGAAGATGGATTTAAGTATCGGGAAGTAGCAGAAATTCTGAATATATCAGAAAATACCGTTGATGCTCAAATGGTTAATGCAGTTCACAGGATTAGTGAAGCTGTTAGAAGTGATTTTCATTTCAAGTCTGAAGGTGCTTTCAAAAAATTATCCAAAAAACTTTAATTTTCTCTAAGGTCATCTTTACAAATTAATGTCTTATATAGTAAGCGATTCTATGCCAGTACAACGAATTGAAACATTATTAGCCCGGAAATTAGCGGGAGAAGCTTCTGATGAGGAGCTGAACGAGTTATTATTACTTTTTTTACATCATCCGGAAGAACAATACCTGAGTGAGATGATTCAGGAATATTGGGATAATCCCAGGAAAAAGATCAGCCTTAGTGAAGACAACTTATTAGATACACACTTTAATGCTATTATAGAAACTGCTACTACTGATGAAGTGGAGAATACAAGCTCCAAACAAAACATTGCCTCCTTATACAATTTTAAGACTTTAATTAAAGGGTTAAGTATTGCTGCAATTTTTATTTTGGTAATTGGAATTAACTGGATTTATTATTCAAAATCCGTGAATACGAAATTGAATAATGGCAATGAAGTGTTCGCAAAGCCGGGCGCTAAAAGTAAAATTATTTTACCGGATGGAACAGTAGTTTGGCTTAATTCGGGCAGTAAGCTTTCTTATTCCGGTAAGTTTAAAGACTCAGTAAGATCTGTTGAACTGGATGGAGAAGCCTTTTTCGATGTTGTAAAAGACGCCAAACATCCATTTATCGTCCATACTTCTGGTATTGATATCAGGGTATTGGGTACTGCTTTTAATGTAAAATCATATGAAAGTGATCCAACTATAGAAACAACCCTGATACGGGGCCTGATTGAAGTGGTAAAGAAAAATGAAAGTTCAGGTTCGAAAATTATAGTAAAACCGCATGAGAAACTGATTTTCAATAAAGCTGACCAATCCCTTATTTCAGCATTGAAAATGGAGGAAACTAAATATACAAATACGCATACCTCTGTTAAAATAGTAACAAAAGAAATTTCAATTGTTTCCATTCCTCCTACTGTAGCAGATTCAGCTTTAGTGGAAACTGCATGGATACATAATAAGCTGGTTGTTGATGGAGAAACATTTGCTGCATTTGCCAAAAAAATGGAAAGATGGTATAATGTTCATATTGTTTTCAGGAACTCCCGGATAGAAGATTACCGGTTTCATAGTGTGTTCGAAAAAGAGACAGTGGAACAGGCATTAACTGCATTGCAATTAACCGCATCCTTTAACTATAAAATCAATGAAAATGAAATAGAAATATCCGAAAAAAAATAAGATAAAAAATCGGGAAATGCTGGAACATTCCCCGACAATAAAAAAGCTTTAAAAAGGAATTGCTTTTCAATAGAAAAGCATGCTGTTGCCTATTCTAAAACCTTAAAAACAAATGTATGAAAAAAATCGTACCTCTTCGGGGGTCAGAACATGCGAATGAATTCTTAAAATTTATACGGATTATGAAACTTGCCATTTTGTTCATCTTATTTACTGCTTATCATGTCCAGGGAAGCGTATTTGGCCAGAAAGTAACTGTAAATGCCAAACAAACAGAAATCAAAAAAATCCTCAATACTATAGAAAAAAATGGGGATGTCCGGTTTTTGTACAATTACGAATTAGCCTCCCTCAACACTAAAGTAGATTTTAAGGCTGAAAATTTATCCTTAACTGCTGCTCTTGATAAACTTTTTGCCAGTACTGAATTGACGTATAAAATTTTGGAAAATAATCTTGTTGTTATATTAAGGAAGGGAACTGAAACAAAAATGTATGAGGTAATTAAAATTACAGGTAAAGTTACCAGTTCTAACGGAGATGGAGTGCCGGCAGCTACTATCAGGGTAAAAGGAACCGCAGTGGTTACTTCAGCGGATGCCCTTGGCCGGTTTACCATTACGGCTCCGGATAATGCCACTTTGGTATTTTCCTCTGTTGGGTTTAATAATGCAGAAGTTGCTGTAAATGGTAAAAAAGAAATCAATATTGTACTGAGTGAATCTGAAAAAGTGTTGGACCAGGTAGTAGTGGTAGGGTATGGCAGCCAGCGGAAAATAGATGTAACCGGTTCTGTTGCTCATGTAAAGGGAGATGAAATTGTAAAACAATCTTCCTATAATCCATTGAGTGCTTTACAGGGTAAAGTGGCTGGTTTGCAGGTTACCAATAATGGGGCTCCGGGTGCACCACCCAGCTTAGTTATACGCGGAGTAGGTACCATTTATGGAAACACAAATCCATTATATGTGGTAGACGGTGTTTGGTTTAGTGATATCAGTTTCCTTAACTCCAATGATATTGAAAGTATTTCTTTATTAAAAGATGCGTCTTCCGAATCCATTTATGGGATTCAGGCTGCAAATGGGGTAGTGCTGATCACCACTAAAAAAGGTGCCAAAACCGGTAAACCCATAATCAGTTATAATGGTTTTGTTGGAAACCAGGTGGTAACCAACCAGGTAAATATGGCTACCGGCCCTCAGTACGAAACCATGATCAATGAACTGAATGTGTTAAATGGTTCTGCACCTACCTATGCTAATCCATCTGCCGCCGGTAATACAGACTGGTATCACCAGATCTTAAGAAATGCAATGGTAACCAGCCATCAGATTTCTGTTTTAGGTGGTTCAGATAAATCAACATATAATTTTTCATTAGGTTATTACCATCAGGACGGGCTTGTGAAAACGAATAATTTTGACCGGTATAATATTCATCTGAAAAACGAGTATCAGTTAGCTAAATTTTTAAAAGTTGGTGTGAATGTTACTGGTTTAATGAGCCAGTCAAACGATATAGATGGTTCCATTTTCCATCAGTTATACGCTGCTGCTCCAAATGTGCCCGTATATTATGCAGATCACACTTATGGAGATCCTAATGATTTTATGGTGGGTACTTCTAATCAGTTTAATCCTCAGGTTACGATTGATTATTATCACCATGCAACCAAAACCTATAAAATAAACGGAAGTGCCTATGCAGATGTAAAATTTGCCAAACATTTTAATTTCCATACCAGCATTGGCGGAAATTTTGAACAGGCAGAAACCAATCAATATACACCAGTATATAAGGCAACGCTATCTCAACGCTCAACAGTAAGTACTTTAACAGAAGGAAGAGATGAAATAAGGAACTGGATAATTGATAATAACCTGACCTATGATAATAAGTTTGGAAAACACAGTATTAAAGTATTGGTAGGTCAGGAAGCGCAGCAAAATAAAGAATATACGCTTACTGCCGGTGCACAGAATGTACCTTCAGGTAGTGGTAATCAATACATCGCATTGGGAACTACAAGTACTGCCTTTGTAAATGATGGTGGTTCTTTATATAATGTTAGCTCCTATTTTGGAAGGGTTAACTATGCATATAATGACAAATACATGTTAACCGCCACTTTAAGGGGCGATGGTTCTTCAAAATTCAGTGGCAGTAACCGTTGGGGTTATTTCCCATCTGTTGGGCTCGGCTGGATTATTACCAATGAAAAGTTTATGCAGCATCAGAACCTGTTTAATAACTTAAAGTTAAGAGGCAGCTGGGGTGCAGTGGGTAATGTATCCGTTCCCGCAAACTTATCAGTGTTAACTGTTACTCAAAATGCCGGATTGGTATATGTAGGTGGTAATGGTACCACTGCCACCGGTGCAAGTGTTCAAACAGTTGTTCCTCCTACAACCTATTGGGAAAAAGGAGTTGGTACAGATATAGGTCTGGAAGGTGCATTAATTCATAATAAATTAAATGCTGAAGTTGACTGGTATAACAAACAAACTCAAAATGCAATTTTTGCCATTCCTATTTTAGCATCACTGGGTACCTCAGGAGGCACTGTTATCGGAAACCAGGCTACTTTCCAAAACCAGGGATTTGAGTTTTTAGTTTCCTGGAAAGATCAGATTAAAAAAGACTGGTCTTTATTCTATCAGTGCCAATGCAGGTTTTAATACCAATAAAGTGTTGGCTGTTTCTACAGGTGCAAATCCTATTTATCAGCAATCAGGAACAACCGGCGGATCTAACTGGAATACAAGAACCATGCTGGGTAGGCCAATGGGTGAATTTTATGGTTTCCAGGTTATCGGCGTTTTCCAGTCAGCAGCAGATATCGCCAGTTATAAATCAGCCAGTGGGGCTGTACTTCAACCCAATGCCAAACCGGGCGACTTTAAATACAAAGATGTAAATGGAGATGGCGTTATTGATGGAAAAGATGATGTTCCATTAGGAAACCCGAACCCTAAAATGGTGTATGGTATTAATACCAATGTTGCCTATAAGAATTTTGATTTAACTATCGATTTTCAGGGCCTTGCCGGCGTGCAGATTTACAATGCCAATCTTGGACTGAGATATGGTACTGAAAACTTTACAGCAGATTATTATAATAACCGCTGGCATGGAGAAGGAACAAGTAAAGTATATCCTTCTGCCAATATAGGTGGTGGGCAAAATTACCTGTCTAATTCATTTTTCGTGGAAAATGGCAGCTATTTCAGAATCAGAAATGTACAGTTGGGCTATACCGTTCCCGAAAACAAGTTGAAAAATTCCGGGATTACCAAGTTAAGGATTTATGCAAATGCACAGAATGCTTTTAACTTTTTCAAATACAGAGGTTTTTCACCAGAAGTGCCTGCCAGTAACCCAACAACTGCTAACATAGATCAGGGGGTTTATCCATTGTATGCAACCTACAATTTTGGTGTAAATCTTAGTTTTTAATTTATTAAAAATATTATTATGAAAATAAAAAATATTTTGTCAGGCTATGGTAAGATTGTTTTTAATCTTATTATAATATCAAGTGTATTTATAGTGGGGTGTACTAAAAGTTTTTTAAATGTACCTCCACAGGCTCAGCAGCCTACTGTACAATTCTGGCAAACCCAATCAGATGCAACTGAGGCCGTAAATGCGATCTATGCCAATTTACGCAGCTGGAATGAAACTGCCTTTGCAGCCATTGCAGTAGAAAGCATGGCTTCTGATGATGCCACTAAAGGCAGCACATCCAGTGATGCTACTTTTATGAACAATTTTGATTTATTTACCATTACTTCTTCAGATGAAGGTGGTCAGTTGGGTGGTTTCTGGTCCGGCCAGTACCAGGAAATAAATTTATGTAATCAGGTACTGGATAATATTCCTGCTATCAATATGGATGCAACTTTAAAAGCAAGGTATTTACTGGAAGCTAAATTTATTCGTGCTTATTCTTATTTCAGGTTGGTCCGTGCTTTTGGCGATGTGCCGCTGCGTTTACATGTTCCAACTGATGCCAGCCAGTACAATATAAAACGTACACCAAAAGCCCAGGTATATGCTGCTATAGAAAAAGATCTGACAGATGCTGCTGCAGGGCTTCCATCAGTTTATAATGGAGCAGATATAGGCAGGGCTACAAAATATGCTGCTTTGTCCTTACATGCTATGGTTTCTTTGTACGAAAAAAATTGGAGTGATGTGGTGAATTATACCAACCAGGTAATCCAATCTGGTGCCTTTTCTCTTTTTCCCAATTATGAGCAAATGTTCCGGGTGGCTAATGAAAATTGTTCTGAATCTGTTTTTGAAATTCAATGTGCAGTTGTAGCCAATAATACCGGGGCAGAAACCTCACAATATTCTCAGGTACAAATGCCAAGAGGCGTTGCCTGGGGTGGATGGGGCTTTAATGTGCCTACCCAGAGCCTGGTGAACGAATTTGAAGCCGGTGACAAACGGTTAAATGCTACTGTTATTTTTCAGGGTGTTCCTACTGCCGAAGGTGATGTAGTACCTTCTCCTGCCACTAATCCATTTTATAATTATAAAGCGTATGTTCCATCTGCACTTTTTTCCACAGCTTTGGCAAATCCTGGTTGCCAGCAGGATGTAAGGGTAATCCGTTATGCATCTGTTTTATTGTGGAATGCGGAGGCAAACAATGAACTTGGTAACAACACTGCTGCTTTGGCTTCTCTGGAAGTGGTCAGGGCTAGGGCAAGGGCTCATTCCATTGCCAACGGGGCTCCAGCCGGTACATTGCCAAAAGTTACCAGTACTGATCAGGGAGCATTGCGCACCGCTATTCAACATGAAAGAAGGGTAGAATTGGGTATGGACTTTTTTGAAAGCCGGTATTTTGACCTGGTAAGATGGGGATTAGCTTCTTCTCAGCTGGGTTCCCTTGGTTGGAAAGCCGGTAAAAATGAAGTGTGGCCAATACCGCAAAGCGAAATTGACCTGAGCAGTAATTTGTTAACTCAGAACCCGGGGTATTAATTATTAATTTTTAAAAACTAAAATATTATGAAAAAATACCTAATGAGCAGTTTGTTATTATCATTGGTGTTTATAAGTATATTGTTTACATCCTGCTATAAAAGTTTTGATCCAAAATCATTTCAACCTGTATTCATAGTGAATGGTTTTACATCGTCTGCCAGTATAGAATCAGCCAGCCTGGTAGGTTATTGGGCATTTGAGGGTAGTTATATTGACAGTGTTTCCAAAACAGTTGGATCTGGTGTAAATACCAGTTTTACACCAGGTTTTGTAGGACAGGCGATGCAAGGTGCAAATAATGGGTATGTCATTTCAGATTTACCAAATGCACTTAAAGGGTTAGGTAGTTTTACTATTGATTTTTGGATAAATACACCCGAAAATACTGGCGAATTTGCACCAATCAGCATCAGTGATAATGCAAATTTTTGGGGTGCGTTGGATATTTATTATGATTATAATACTGCTACTACAGCTACAACTGCGCCCTTTAAAGTGCATTTGAATGATACTACAAATAAAACTGGTGATATCTGGTTAACTTCCTGGATATTACCCAGTCCATGGAATTCATGGCAAAATATTGCTTTGACTTATGATCAAAGCAGTTCCAAATTTATTTTATATCAAAACGGTACAATAGTGGGCTCACAAACTCAGGTGGGGGCAGGTGCAATAGCGTTTCCAAAGACTGCCGGAAAACTGATTTTTGGAACAGAACCATTTCAGTGTAATCCAAGTTTAGGAACTGGAACTCCCCAGAGTTGGGCAACTTATTTAGCAGGCCAGATGGACGAACTAAGGATATATAATAAAGCACTCACTCAAACCGAGCTGCAGGCATTAATAATATTGCAGGGAAAAGGGAAATAAATAGTATTATTTAATCACCAAAAAAATTATTTATGAAAAATATAATTTATTTATCGGTTATTTTCTTGTCAGTCTTTTCTCTGGCAACCGGCTGTAAAAAAACCGACAGTGGTACAGGTATTACTGTTGCAGCAGTTACACCTACTGTATCTACTGTAGCTGCCACCAATGTAGCTGCGCCTACGGCAAATGCAGGTGGTAATATAACCAGTGATGGCGGTTCTATAGTAATGGAAGCCGGTGTTTGTTATGATACTCTTTCAGGAGTTACCATTGCAAAAAGTAAAATAAGCTCTTACACCGTATCAGGAAATTATAATTTAACACTGGTAAAACTTATAATGGGTAAAACTTATTATTATAAAGCTTACGCCATTAATAGTAAAGGTATTTCTTATGGTACTGAAATGTCATTTGTGGTTCCGTTCAGTATTAATGGGTATTATCATTCCCGTGATGTTGCAGCTGCTAACCTGGCAGCATACTGGGCTTTTGAAAGCGGATATGTGGATAGTGTATCTAATACCGTTGGTACTGCTGTTAATACTGCTGCAATAAGTTTTGTTTCCGGTATTGCAGGTAAAGCTGTCCAGGTAGCAAGTCCTGGCTATATTAATTCCAATATAACCAATACTATTGCTCAATTAGGCAGTTTTACCATGGCATGCTGGATCAAGCAACCAGCAAGTTTAAGTACCGGGCCAACCACTTATATTCCTTTTTCATTGAATAGTGCAGGTTATTCCTGGGAACAGACTAAATTATTTATGCTGTTTAATAATGCAGATAATGCAGCTAATTCCTATGGTAAAGTTTGTATGATGGATCAATGGTTTGATAAAGGTCAGGTTTGGCCAAAAATGTTAGATGGTAACTGGCATCATATGGCTATTACCTACAATAATACTTCCGGTGCTTTAGGGGTATATGTAGATGGAGCTTTATTATCTCAGGCAAGTGGAGCTACATTTGGCCCTCAAACAAATTTTGCAGGTGCTACCAGTTTCACTTTAGGTGGGCCTGATGCAAATGCTACTGCTGTCAACGGATGGATGAATTCTTTAAGTGGGGATTTAGATGAATTTAAAGTCTTTAATAAAGATTTAAATGCCACTGATGTTCAGTCTTTGTATGTTTTACAAAGCCATGGATTGTAATTAGAATTGTTACTCAGGTGCACAAACAGAATTATTTATTTTTGTTTGTGCACTTTTTTTCAATAGCAAGGTTTTACAGATTGCGTAAAGTTTATATAATCTAATTTATACAATGAGCATAAAATTGATACTTAGCCAGTTTTCTGTAATGCTGGTTTCTGTAGGTTGTTTATCCGGTTGCAGTAAATCGTCTACTCCAGCAACTCCAATAGTAACACCCACTACTTTTCTAATCAACAGTCAAACTATAAATTCGGTAGTATTTAATACCACAAAAACATTGTATGGTGTCAATGCCAATCCGGCCATTAAAATATCTTTCTCTGATAAAGTAGACAGATCTTCCGTGTCAGCTGCTATCTCTTATACCAATATCACCAGTAATGCAGCTAATGTTACCTATTCTGTAAGTTATCAGAATAGCGATAGTGCTATTGTAATTTCTCCGGCTGCAACTATTGGTTATTTAAGCCAATATGCATTTTCAATCAGTACAGCTTTAAAATCAGTGTCAGGCAATTTTTTAAATAGCGGACTAAATTTAAATTTTTACACCTCTTATGACACCACTGATAAGTTTCCTCAGTTATCAGATTCTGCTTTATTGGATCTCATTCAAAAACAAACCTTTAAATATTTCTGGGACTTTGGCCACCCTGTATGTGGTATGGCATTAGAACGCAATACCAGCGGAGATGTAGTAACTACCGGTGGCAGCGGTTTTGGTATCATGGCAATGATTGTTGCTGCCAACAGAGGTTTTATTAAACGTGCAGATGCGGTAACAAGATTGAATACCATTGTTAATTTTCTATCATCAAAATGTACAAGATGGCATGGTGCTTTTTCGCATTGGAACAATGGTAGTACCGGAGCACCTGTTCCATTTGGAAATAATAACGGTGCCGATATTGTGGAAACATCTTATCTGATGGAAGGCTTATTGTGTGCAAGGCAATATTTTAATAATACTGCTGATGTTAATGAGACCGCTTTGCGGGATAGTATAAACGCTATCTGGAATAAGGTTGAATGGAGCTGGTTTACACAAAACGGAGCCCAGAAATCAATGTACTGGCAATATAATCCCACTTATACTGCAACTTCAGACATCTGGAGTATTCCGGTTACCGGTTGGAATGAAGCTTTAATTACTTATGTACTGGCTGCATCTTCTCCCACATTCCCCATCACTAAAGATGTGTATGATAATGGTTGGGCTGCAAATGGAAATATCAAAAACGGTAACTCGTATTTAGGTGTTGTATTGCCTTTAGGACAGGCATCAGGCGGACCGTTATTTTTTGAACAGTATTCTTTCTTAGGTATTAATCCAAACGGATTAAGTGATGCATATGCCAATTATCAAACACAAACTTTAGCCCATACTCAAATAAATTATAATTATTGTGTGCTTAATCCGCAGCAATATTATGGATATAGCAGTAATTGCTGGGGTTTAACTGCCAGCGATATTGCAAGTGGTTATACGGCAAGTTCACCAACAAACGATTTAGGATTTATTGCACCCACTGCAGCGGTTTCCTCATTACCCTATACACCGGTTCAATCTATGAATGCAATACGGTTTTTCTATTATAAACTGGGGGATAAACTTTTTGGGAATTATGGTTTTTATGACGCTTTTAGTTTAAACAATCCCTGGTTTGCATCTTCAACACTGGCAATTGACCAGGGCCCGCAAATTGGTATGATTGAAAATTACAGATCAGGGTTGTTATGGCGTTTATTTATGAGTTGTCCGGAAGTGAAAACCGGTATGAAAAATCTTGGGTTCAGTGGCCCTAATCTTTAGATATCTATTTAATATACTGTTGTTAATACCCCCTGTTGCGGATACACCAGCTGTAGTTTTAATTTGTTCTCTTCTTCCAATTGTTGTTGTATTCTTTCTTCACAATCAGCACAGGGTTTTCTATGCGTAATATAGATACGGGTATGCTGTACATTACCTTCGGATAGTGTATTCAGTACTTCCATCTCTTTCATTAGTAAACGGGGTGTCAGATGCCCGAAGAGTGCTTTGTCTGGTATTTCATTGGGAAAGGAAACTTCTATAAAGATTGCTTTCAGGCAGTTGTTTTTCAGTAGGGGAGCCACAGCCATCCAGAGTTTTTTCAGCTTGTCAGATTGTTCAATTTCGTCTGCACCTGTATCACCCAGGTACAATAAAAAGTTTTCCTGATTACTGATCAAAAAAGCAGTGCTTTCGTAGGGGTTGCCATGGCTTAAGCTAAAAGCTTTTACCCTTAATCCCGTATGATGCAGGATGGTGTCTTTTCCAGGTTCCAGGTATACATATTTGTATTTACCCAAAGCTGGTTTATCTCCCTCATTTGTAAAGTTGGCCCAGCCCTGCCAGGTAAAATATTTTTCCTGTAGCACTTTTATAACCGAAGGAAGTGCATAGATATACTTGGAACTGTCGTTCGGAGAATTAAGGATCAACCCGCTTAAGTGATCCAGGTGGCCATGAGAAATACAATATCCTTTAATGTGATGCTTTAGTACATCATCCACAGTTCCGGTGAAGAGATGCCCGTCTATGGCTTTTTCAATACCCTGGTGCAGGGTGCCGGCATCGAGGCATATATAATCATTGGTTCCGCCGGCTGCAACAAGGTATGCAGATAAATTACTTTCATCCAATCCGCCCCTTACACCCAGTGGAATTACTTTAAATGCAGGGGTTTGCGTTTGTTGCGCTTCTAAACAAGTATTTACGAATACAAAGAATGTAATAAAAATTAAAAAAGACTTTTTATGCATAGAATTTGTGTTATCTGGTAAATTAAAATACTGTTAGTTAAATACGGTTTATTAAAAATAGAAATAATTGCAACGAATTTTCTAAATGTTATTACCTCTATTTTTGAAAAAGTAAGGAAAGATGCTGAAATAGAAATTTCTTTACAATATGGGGTATAATATAGTCAATACTTAAGAGAAATTTAGCATTCAGATTATGAGAAAAATGCAAATAATGGTTCAAAAGTAACCAGATTACAAGTATATTCCTGGTACACTTCTTATAATAATGAAAGTTATCATTTTTTCACTTATTTGTATATTTTCTAATAGTTCAAATATCAGTTAAGCAACCGGACAGACTTATAAAGTTGAAAATTTGTAATCTTTTGCTGAAATATTTAAATGAGATCAATAGGAAAGAAATTAATTTTGATTATTATAATATTGCCCCCCGATTTATAAGAACCAACCAACACTAAACAAAACCTCAGATTTATTTTGAGGTTTTTGTTTTAATGGATATTTTACAGCCAGAAAAATTTATTGTAAGAATTGATTTCTATTCAGTTGTATTTTTGTTTTTCGGTATTGTAAATTTAAAGGTGGCTCCTTTATTTAATGCAGATTCAACCCATATTTTTCCATTAAATCTTTCAACTATTTTTTTACAGATAGATAATCCTATTCCTGTTCCACTGTAATCGTCCTTATTATGTAAACGTTGAAAAATAATAAAGATCTTTTCAAAATATACAGGATCAATTCCTATACCATTGTCTTTAACAGAAAATAGCCATTCATATTCACTTTCCTCTGCAGTTACCTGTATAATTGGTTTTTCAGGATTTCTGTATTTTAAAGCATTCCCCACCAGATTTTGCATTAATTGTATCATTGGTAATTTAACTGCATCAATTTCAGGAAGTTTTTCTACAGTAATTTCAGCAGATCCATAAGTAAAATCGTTATTGTATAGTTGAATTACATTATTCATTACCTCATTCATGTCAACTTTTGTAATTTCTAGCGTCCCGGAACCTACCCGGGAAAACTGAAGCAAGTCTTTTATTAATTGCTGCATTCTTTTAGCACCATCTACTGCATAATGTATATAAAGTTTTCCTTTTTCATCTATCACATCATTATACCGGAGTGCTAAAAGCTCCAGGAAATTACTAACCATCCGTAAAGGTTCCTGTAAGTCGTGCGAAGCAACATAACTAAATCTTTCTAATTCGGCATTGGTGTTGAGTAATTCTTCGGTTTTTAATCTAAGGGTTTGATTAGCTTTCAATAATTTCTCTTTCCCGATAATTCTGTCGTTTATATAATTAAACATTATGCTGCATCCTTCTTCATGCGGATAAAAATGATATTCTTTCCAGTTTTTTGTTTTTGAATTATAAATTTCAAAATCAACCGGGGTATTAGTTGCCATGGCAACTAATAAATTTTCTTCAAATATGGTATTTTTATATTCAGGAAATATTTCGAAAATATTTTTTTCATAGAAATTTACAGCTCCTTTTTTATATTTATATACATCAAAAAAAGATTTATTAAAATAGGTTATATTTGAATATTTATTAACAGAATAGAAATAATTACTAATGCTTTCAATAATGATTTCTTTTTGCCTAATTAAATACATATATTCCGTTATATCCATTATTGCAGCAATGAATTTTAAAGGTTCGCCTTCTGCGTCTAATTCAAATTTTCCGTTAACTTTAACCCAGCGTTCTGAATTATCAGATAATCTGATAATTTTATATTGATTTGTATATTGATAAGTTTTATATTTAATGCAATTTTCAAAAATTAACACTGATGATTCTCTGAATTCTGGTGCTACAATGATGTTTCTGTAATTCGTTAAGTTTTTAATAAATGAATTGTCAATTCCGGTTATAGTGTCAAATATTGAATTACTGATAAATAAACCCGATTTTAAGTCGCAGATATAACTTCCCACAAATGCAATAGATTGTGCAGTGGAAAGTAAATCTAAATTTTCTTTCAGTTTTAATTCATCTTTTTTTCTCCTTGTTATGTCTTTTGAAAAAACTGAAATACCAATGATTTCCTCATCAATTTTAATTGGGGTGAATTTTGTTTCCACCCATCTGTTTTTATCAGTAATATTATTTTCAATTTCAAAGGTTTCATTATGTAATGCTCTGTCAAAATGGACAGCCCATGATTTTTTTATTTCATCACTTGCTGTTAGCTTATGTATAAAATAATCTCCTTTTTTTAAGGGCGGATCTATAATGTATGCAGCACTAAAATTAAAAAAATAATTATTGCCTGTTAATATTTTGCCATCTTTGTCAACTACAAATAAAATATCATTAATTGAATTTATTAATGATTCATAAGTTATCCTGTTTGAATTATTTATTTTTTTTAAAAAATTATTTTTTTGTAAAATTTTATTAAAAGGGTTATATCCTGTCAAATATAAAATAGGAAACAAAATTAATATTAACAGAAAAGCATCTAATACAGACTGTATAAATTTATGATCTGGTGCTATTGTTTCAATTAAGTAATGGCTTAAAATTTCACTGATGAAAATAGTAATTATAACTAAAGACAAAGCTCTGATATCTCTTCTGGTTAATATTTTAAATAAGTATATTTTCATTTAAATTAGAAATAAAGGTTAGTACTTAAATGTTTTCTGGAAATATTCTTTTATGGTTTCAATATTTTGTAAGAAGTTTTCAATAGAATTTGCTTTGTTTAAATAAAGTGCAATATGTTGAGAATGGCAATAGAGAATATCTGTTTCTAAGGTGGAAGAGGTATACATAATAACAGGAATAGATTTTAAGCTGTTATTGTTTTTTATAAATGCTAATATTTCTTTTCCATTTTTTTTTGGTAAATTAATATCTAATAAAACTAAATCCGGGGTGGAAGCAGTATGATAATTTTTTTCTTTCAGTAAATACATAATTGCATCTTCACCATCTTTGGAATATTTAATATCTACCTCTATTTCCAGTTGAGCCAATAGTTCAGTTGTTAAAATTATATCAGCTTCATTATCTTCAACCAAAAGTACCGTAATCTTTTTCATTGCTGTTAATCATTAATATTAAAATTCATCTTTATCGTACATCCATTTCCAGGGTTAGATATAATATGTGTTTGGCCATTGTATAAAGCTACCCTTGACTTAATATTTCTTAATCCAATTCCATCATGTATTTCTGATTCTATAAATCCTATGCCATTGTCTTTTATTTCTAAATAAACGATATCTGCATCTTTATGAATAATGACTTCAATATTAGTTGCTTTTGCATGTTTTATTATATTTGTAAATTGCTCTTGAATAATTCTGTATATATTTAATGCTAATTTTTGTGGTATTTTTATTAAATCTTCTTTCGAATAGTCAAGATTAATATTAAGATTAGTAGCTATTTTGTATTGATTAATTAACTTTAATAACACATTCCCTAAAGAGGCTTCTGTAAAGTCAGGTGGGGTTAATGTGTGAGAAAGTTTTCTCACTTCAGTTATAGTTTGCTGCAATAATACTTTTGCCTCTTCCAGCATATTTACATTATTATTTTTATGTGCAAAAGATAAAAATATTTTAATGCCAGTTAAGAGCTGTCCTATATTATCATGTAATTCTATAGCTAGTTCATTTTTATTTTTCTCGATCGATTCCAATACAGCATCTGCAATATCGCGTTCCCGTTGCTGTTGTATAGTTTTTAATTTTGTATTTATCTTATGCCTCTCTATGCTGTATTGGAAACTTTTAGATAAAACAGCTTCTGTCAGTTCTTCTTTCATTACATAATCCTGAATCCCTAAATGTAAGCTCTCAATAGCAAATTTTTTATCAGAATAGCCTGTTAATATAATAACCGGTGTGTCTTTCGCTGCTTCCTGAATTGTTTTAATACTGGATTTATGATCTATAGAATCTGGCAGGCTAAGATCCAGAAATATCAGATCAAAACGCTGGTTTTGTAATACTTCGCAAGCATTAAAAAGTGTTTTGCAGTTTTTTGTTATATACGTTGGCAGTGAACTTTTTAAATATTCCCGGATCAGCAATACATCCCCTTCATTATCTTCAACAATTAAAATAGTATTTGTTTCAATAGACAAAATGCTCGCGAATTATTATTTTATTTATTATTTATATTTTGTAGTTATTCTTTAAGCTCCACATATGGCATAACTATCAATAATGCGCAAGTTATATCAATTTGTTTGAGGTTTATTTTGTAAAATCGTCAATAGTTTAAACAAAAACGCAAATTTTAATGTATTAAATTTTGTCTCGGCAAGATGATTTGGAATTCAGTACCTGTATTTTCTATGCTTTTAAATCTTATTTTTCCATAATGAATTTCAATCAAATCTTTTACGATGCTTAGCCCTAATCCTGTTCCCTCAATTTCCCCAACATTGGTTGCTCTGAAAAAACTATTGAATATTTTTGATAAGTCTGTTTCCGGAATACCAATTCCATAATCTCTGATAGTTATGATTACATTTTTTAGCCTCAAGTTTATTTTTATTGTGGGACTGGGCTTTCCGATAGAATACTTGAATGCGTTAGATAATAAATTGGTGAAAACAATATCCATTAGTTGATCATCTTTATACAGCAGCCTGTTGTTTCCTGAATGAATTATTTTAGCCACACGGCCATCATTTTGACTGGCATTTATTTTGTCAACGGACAGTTGAATTATTGTTATTATATCTGATAGTACCAGATTGTTATTTATTTTATTGGATCCAATTTTTTCAAGAAGTAATATATCGTTCAATAACCTGGTTAAAGCATCTATTTCCTTATTAATGATTGTAAAAGAATTGCTTAGATCTTTTATAGGTTTCCCTCTTGTAATATATTGATTTAAGACTTCTATTGTCGATTTTATTACTGTTAACGGTGTTTTGAATTCATGGGAGGCAGTACTGATAAACCTGGTTTTAAGATCATTTAATTTTTGTTCATTTTTTAAAGCTTCTCTTATTTTTTGCTCTTTTTTTATACGGTTGTCTATAACTTTTGAAGTAGAGACCAGTTTATATTCATAACTGTATTCATCAAAAATAACATTCAAGTCAGATTCCAGCCAGGTATAAGTTCCGTCTTTTCTTTTGTAACGCGCTATTATTTCCCTTTTGTAGTTATTTGTTTTATCAAGTTTTCTTTCTGCAATTACTTCTGACATAAAATGCTTATCCTCCGGATGGATAAAATTTTCCAGGTTTTCTCCGGTTATTTCATCAACTTCAAATTGTAAAATATCTTTTACTGAATCTGATATAAATGCTAAAGTGCTATCCTGATTGTGTACGCAAACCAATTCCCGTGTATTTTTTGATAATAAATTATAATAGTGTTCCTCTTTTTTTTCTTTAGTAATATCTCTCAATGTACCTGATGTACCAATTGTTTCATTTTTTTCATTGATAATCAGGACTGCAAATACTTCCATCCATACAATTTTACCGGTTTTGGTAACATAGCGGATATTATGTTTGCAGTAGTCCTTTTTCCTTTCTATCAGTGGTACAAATAAAGCAGTATTCTTTTCAACATCCTCTTTATGTAAATAATTGAAGAAAGGAACTCCCAGGCATTCTGCTACAGAATATTCCATAGTTGTTTCCCAGGAATGATTCAAAAAAATCCAATTACCATTATTATCTGTTGTAAATAAAATATCGTGAATCGAGTTTACTAATTGCGAGTATCTTCTTTCACTTTTTTCAATAGTTTGTAAAATAAGTTTCTCTTGTTCCAGCCTTTTATTTTCATGCTCCTGTTTCTTTTTAGCGGATATATCGCTTAATGCACCTACCAGTTTTATAGCTTTACCAGCTTCGTTTCTTATTATAATTGCCCGATCAATTACATCAATGTAATCACCATTGCCCTTTCTGAATTTGTATTCTTCCTGCCATTTTGTTTCATTACCCTCTATTGCTTTATGAAGGCTCTTCAGAACCTGTTCTTTATAGGTAATATCCAATTTATTATACCAAAAACTATAGTCCCCAATATTATTAGGTACTGTATACTCAAACAATTCTTTATAGCCATTACTCCAATAGGTCTTATCATTTACTATATCCCATTCATAAATACCATCTGAAGTAGCTTTTGTTGCATAATCAAATCTTTCATTAGCTAACTTCAATTCATTCTCTTTATTTTTAGATTCGGTAATATCCCGGATCAACAGTAATGTGGACTGATTGATTGCCTTTACCAATCTCCCTTCAAAATATCGTAAACCTTTTTTGGGAATTTCTAACATATGATCCCAGATTACATATTCGTCGGTGTTTTTTGTTTCCTGTATTTTTTGTAAAACAGTTTCACTGAAACCAGAATCAAAAATTTCATATATTTTCTTGCCCATCATTTCATGTACTGGCTTATATAAAATTTCAGGTGTCAGTGTATGAATATAACTGAATCTGAATGCGGCATCTATTTTTATAACTATATCTGGTAATGCTTTTACGATGGACTGGAAATTATCCTTTTCCTGCCTTAGGTTAATTTCGGTTAATTTATTTTCACTTATATCTTTTATATAGACTGCAACTCCTGTTATTACAGATTCCTGATAGATAGGATGTAAAGTGAGTTCATGCCATCTGTCAAAATTGTGTTTAGGTATTAGTAAATGATCTTCTATACTAAAGGACTCTCCATTCAGAGAACGGTTATAAAAATTCAATCTTTTATCTACAAAACTTTCATCTGTATCCAGATCGGTTAAAATATTATTTCCAACTATAAATGGCTTTTTTTTTGCGAACGGTTGTATAAATTCAAGAAATGCATTATTAGTTGCAGTAACATTAAAATTTGTGTCTAAGCTAAATATATAATCTTTTGTAGTATTAATTAAAGCATTCGTTTTTTGGTGTGAATATTTTAATTCCTTTTCAATTCTAATTTTTTCTGTAACATCCTGAATCACTGAAAATAATACAATCTTTTGATTGAATTCAATGGGAGAGGAATTGACTTGTACATACTTTGTTTGGTTATTGGAAAGTTTATGGGGAAAATAAAATTCAAATTCATTCAATAACTTTGCTTTAGCCATATCTTCAAAAATTTCTTTTTGAGATAGCATGTTTATCTCTGCAATATTCATTGAACAAATCTGCTCGTAAGAATACCCATAAAAACAAATGGCTGCATCATTGGCATCAACGATTGATCCGTTCACAGGATCAACCAGCAGCATGATTGAAATGTGTTTTTTAAAGAGTTTTTTATAGTTTTCGTGGCTTTTTTGTAAGAATGATTCTAATTCTATTTTTTCAGTTATATCAAAGCAAGTTCCAACATAGCCTAAAAAAATACCTGTAGCTGGATGGTACATGGGTATGCCAGAATCTAATATCCATCTATATTGTCCATCATGTCTTTTTAATCTGTATTCAATTGTAAAGTTTTCTCTTTTATCAAATTTTGAAACATAGGTGTTAATGCATTTTTCCAGATCTTCCGGATGAACACCTTCAGACCATCCATCTCCCTTTTCCTGTTCGAGTGTCCTGCCTGTAAAATTTAACCAAACGTCATTAAAGAAATAACAACTTTTATTTGTATCCGACATCCAGATTAAAGCCGGAATTAAATTAGTTAAAAATTTATAGTCAATAATATTTGATAAAATCTGATCAGACATGGGGTGTATATAACTTTGAAAATAACCAATACTGTACTTTTAATGATTACTGCAGTGCTTTTTGAACTGATGCAATCAAACTTTCAAAATTAAATGGCTTTGCCAGATAATATGTTTTATTTGGTTCTAAATAATTCTGAATTTCTTTTTTGGGTTTTGCAGTAATTAAAATAACAGGAACAGCCTGCGTTTTACTATTGCTCCTGATATGTTTCAATAATTCTACCCCATTCATTTTCGTCATCATAACATCTGTTATAATTAAATCAAAATGTTTTTTTTCTAAAGCAGAAACTGCTTCTTCTCCGTTTTTAACATCAGTTATAGTAAACTCTTCCAATTCAAGTAAAGCTTTGATATTTTGACGAATATTAAATTCATCTTCAACTAGTAATATCATTTCATCCATTTTGTTTAGATTTAATATATGTGTATGCAGTTTTATTATATTTAAGCTTGAAACAGGTACAGAAATGAGATACAGAATTAAAACCTAATGAATATGCCACTTCAGTTACATTGCCCATTTTCTGTCTTAGCATAATTTCTGCTTTTCTCAATTTAAAATCTAAAATGTATTTTTTAGGTGTAATTCCATATACTTTTTTTACACCTCTTTCCAGAGAGGCTGTACTCATATACATTTTTGCAGCAATAGTGGTAATTTTGCAGTCTGCAGATGATAAAAGTTCTTCTATAGTTTGATCAAACTGGGTCTTAAAATCTATTTCTGTAGCACAGCTAGCATTTACGGGAGATATTGAATGTAGGATATAATTTTTTTCCAGATCTTTAATGATCTTTTTTTTAACAGAAAGATGATTATTTATTTTTATTTTCAGCTGTTTTTCGCTGAATGGCTTTATCAGAAAATCAATGGCGCCATCTTCCAGTCCGGCCAGTACATCCTGTTCACTGTTTAAGGTTGATATGATTATCACAGGAATCATTGCTAATCTGTTATTATTTTTCAGGATTTTTAAAATCGAATAGCCATCCAATGGAAACGGAAGCATTAAGTCAAGTATGATTAAATCTACTGTTGTATTTTCTAATATGGCAAGTGCTTTTATCCCATCTTCTGCTGGTATCACAGTATATGAATCACTGAGGTATTCAGTTAAAGACATTCTAAGTGATGTATAATCTTCAATCAGCAGTATTTTCGCGTTTTTATTAGGCATGATATTCTATATTAGGTCCATTATTTAGTTTCAAAATGAAGGAAATATTTTTTGCTGAATTGTGTTTAATTTCTAGGGTAGCATGATGCAATTGAATTAATTGTTTAATAGCTGTTAAAACCAATGTTTTTCCAGAAATAATTTCATCGTATTCATTCTCCAAAGATTTGGATAGGAAATTGAATTCTGCAGTGGTTAAAGTACTATGTTTATTGCTGATATTTATTTCAGTTTTGTAATCTGTAAATCTAATGTTTAAGGTTAATTCGGAATCACCATTAGTTTTTTTCGTAATTTCTGTTATTAAATTGCAGATAAGCAAGGACATTAAATTTTGATCTGTAGAGTAAAGTTTATTTCGGCCTGTTTGTGTAACTGTAATTTTGCCTTTTTCATATAATGATAAGAATTCAGATTCAAGTAAGGTATATATTAGCTGAACAAGGTCAGTTTCTGTTTTTGAAATACGCAATGTACTATTGCTGAAAAGGAAACCCGTGTTTTTTAAGATGGAAGCAATGGTTAATATTTCATTAAAGGCAATTTTAAAGTATTGGTTAGTAATAAGTGCCATTTCTTTTGAAAACTTTTCCTGTCTTTTTTTTAATAGGTCAAGTGTGCTTTGTAAAGCTGTTAAGGGTGATCCTATGGCATGGGTTAATGTTTGGATAGGCAATTGATGTTGCGCATGGAAATTTTTGTCACTTAATAATTCAAGCACTATAAATAACTGATCGTTATTGGTTAAATGTTCTATATGAGCCTGAAATGATTTGTTTTTTGAATGCAAGGTTTTCAATAAAACCTTTTTACCAGCATAATCAGTTAATTTCCTGTCTTTTGCAGCATCTTGAATTTCAAATATGCTGTAAAAATTATAGCCTGTTATATTTGGCAAAATTGAATGTAAGGATTCACCTGTCTGGATAACCATTAAGTCATTATTCAGTAATAAATATTGGGGGAAAAGCCTTTTTATTTGTTCGGGAACTAATATCATTAAGTCAGCAATCAAAATTATCTCTTTATGTGGTTACATTCAATTGTGAAACTATGACGAATTTTTTTAAAACATTTTCACAAATAATGCAAATAGTTTCAAAAAATCGTCATAAAAAATTAAAAAATTTCTTCGTATGTAACATTTTTTAATTTTAGATCCATGCACTATAAAATAAACAAATAATGGTCCTTTAGTGGGCAGTTATTAATTGAACCTAGGCATCAGATTTTTATAATACTGCATTATCAGAAGTAGGCCTTATCGGCTACTTCAAACAGTATATTGTCCAGCAGTTCAGGAGTAAGGTATTCTTCTTCCGGGCAGGCTTGTACTATCAATTCAGTAACCGGATTGCCAACCGTGTCCTTTACTTGCAGTAAGGCACTGGTGCAGTAATTATAGCACAGGGCCAGTTTCATGATATCATAAAGAGGTGTTTTTGTGTTAACTATACCACAATAACTTTGTAAATAAATCCTGGAAGGTTTTCTTTCCACACTTTCCCGCTGTACAGATACTACCTGAAAACGATTATTGATTTTATCACGTACCAGGTTCACCTGAATATAAAACAGATTAATGTTTTTTTCCTGTAAGCGGTATCCCCATTTTAAGGCTAATTGGTTAAGATTTCTTTTAAATACATAGCTGTTGTTCTACCAGTTTCTGTAAATATTCCTGAAGGGGAACCCAATTCTTAAAGCCAGTCCACTGCTTTTCAGTGGTACACTGTTTAGATAAACAGGCTGAAAAGCCTGTTGCCAGGAAAAGTCAAGCAACACAGTTTCAAAGTTAAATTCCAGTCCAGCCACCCCGGCAATATTTCCATAGATATAACCCACCAGAGCTTTGTTAGAAAAAGTATATCCGTAAGCTGCACTTTGGCTATATACATATTCATATTGAGGGCCTGCATATAAATACACGGAGAACTTATTTTTATGATGGTATTCCGGTGAGTAAGTCCCATTATGATTATTATAAATAGTATAATAACTTTCAGTACCTCCTAACCGTACTTTAAATAAAAGCGGCACCGTAAAATAATTCGCATAGGCAAAACTTCCAGCCGGGTCTTTATACCCTACTGTCTGCAGATTCAGTTTAAATTTGATGCCCCAGATTGGGATATCTCTGGATGCAGTTTCCTTAACCCGTACAAAATCAAAAAAGATACTACCCATTAATCCGGGAGAGCTAGTACTCCCTGCCGGTAATGCTGCCGGCTTTTTATCAAACTGAAGAATACTGCCGCCGATATCTATACCTGTATGATTATTCCAATACCCCTGTGCAGATGCATAGACGCCCGAGCAGCAAAGCACCAGTAGTAAATAAATGCTTTTCTTATTCATGTAAATATTTTTAAGGTTAATTGAATATGTATTCTGCTTAATGGCTACCCCAGGAACCGGTACTTCCTATTTGTCTTAACTGATCATAAGCACCCGAACTGAAATGAAAGTTCTGGTTATACCCGTTGTTGCCATTATATGCAGCTCTTTGGGCAACTGCCTGGGCTCTTTCCTGCCTTTTCTGTCTTACATAATCCCTTCTTTTCTGATCAATCATGGCCAGAGCTTCTTTATCATATTTATCTACCAGTTTCAGTAATTCTTTATTATCTTTTTTTTCTTCCTGTTTTTCTTTTTTAATTTCCTCTTTTTTAGCTGTTTTTGATTTTTGGTTCTGGTCGGTTGATTCTTTCTTTTCCGGAACTCCGGTTATTTCAAAATCAGCAGATGGTGCCAGCGATTTTTTAGCATCTTCCAGTAGTAAACCATAGGCTCTTGAATTGTCAGGAGTCATCTTGCTGGGATCCATACTTACAGTAGCATGCAGGTCCTGGCTATAATAAGTAATTTGCTGTGCAGAAGTATACAGGCATCCTGTAAAAACCAGCACAATTGCAATTCCTGTTTTATCTAAATAGAGTTTCATACGGTTCTGTTTATTTTATAGGATGAATTGAAATGAGTGAAATGGAAGGGTTTTCAGATTTGTTATTTATACCGGAATAAATCCCTGAAAAATCTCCCTGTTCATTAAATACGGGTGCACCTTCCGGAAGTATTTTGCGGGTCGACGTAAATTGTACCCTATTGTCTTTGATATCTTTCACGATTAATGGTTCTGAAATAAACTGCAATGAAGCATAAACTGCAGTATTTTCCTGGCTGTAACCGCAGAGGTAAATTTTCGAATCCCTTTTTATGGTTGATTCTGTTTCAATACTTATTAACGGGATAATGGTATCCGTTGTATGGATTACCTTCTGTTGCAAGGAATCTTTCCATAACAACCAGCGTTCATTGATAACTGCTTCATCTGTGTTTGGAACAGGCATACCAATACCCGTTTTATTGCCCCATTTTAATTGTAACTGCACACTCATTCCACTTACCGTAATCGCTTCTTTTGGAATACCCAATTGTTCACTGAAAACATTTTTTAAAAGGGTTTGGTCATAGGCATTATTCCAGGGTTCTGCAGCATACCGGCTGGTGATACAATGCCCGTTCTGGTCTGCCATATAGGCTGTTGCTGTAACCACATTGATATTGCTGTCAGGTACCCAGGCCGAATAATGGGATGCTCCGTCTTTTACCAGTGCAATGGACAAATTAGTACCCAATAGATCAGCAGTTACCAGATAAACAAATTTGTGTGTAAAACTACATATCTGATTTTTATGCTTATTGATGATCAGGTCTTTTGCTTGCGTGTTTTCTATAGTAGCTTTTTGAGGCTGGCTATATAATTTTGATGGCTTTAAAGTTAACATGCCACTCAAAAAAAGCAGGATTAATAGTACGCTATAATTTTTTATTTGTGTCATAGTATTATCCCCTTACGGCTGCCGCAGATCCCGGAACCTTTACTTTTATGGGTGGTTGATTTAAATAATTTTTCATTTTATCAATGGCCTCTCTGATCGAATTACTGAAAATATCTATTGCAGACGATGGTTTTGTATTTTCTGTTGCAGGCGGGGGCACTGTGATCTGTTTTACTTTAGCCGTTTTTTCTGAAATTTGAAAATTTGCCTCTGGATTATATATAGACTGCGTGTTTCCTGTTGATGGATGATCCTGTAAATATTTTTGATAGACAGCGTATTGTTCCTGACTTGTTTTAGCACCGGATGCAATAGCTGCCTCCCAGGCTTCCTTTTTTAATTGGTCGGTTTTACCGTTATCAACAGGTAATCCTTCCCAACCCTCTACATTGCCGCTGGAGGTTACTATTCTCATATCCACAATAGCTCCGCCATTATTATTTCCGTTAAAGAAATTTGTACCTAAATTTGTTTTAGTGTTATTCAGATTGTCTCTCAGCCGGGATACATTTTGATTATCAAATAATTTATTCAAACAAATTTCACTTCCAACGAGGTTGCCACCTGCGGCTATTTGTTGAACACAGGGATCATTGAGGAATGCTCCTAATAAGTTTAATCCATTCAGCATTTTTTCAAGGTGGCTGATTGATTTTTTCATAGCAGCTTCATATTTTGCATTCTCTTCCTGTATTTTTTTTATTTGATTTTTCCGGGCATTTTCTACCTGATCCTCTGCTTCTTTGTATGCTGCACCTGCTTTATTTGCAGCAGCATTTAAAGTTTTCTGCTGTGCCTGAACAGCTGCCAGATCGCCCGTGCCTACTGTATATTTTCCATTGTTTTGCTGGAAATAACTTTTTGCTGCTCCATAAGCTGTTTCATAAGCAGCTTTTTGCTGTGCCACTGTGGGGTCGTTTTTAACAGGTGTTTTATTGATGTCATCAATAGTTGCCTTATTTTTAGTAATAGCATTATTGTCTTTTTCAATTTCAGTTTTATCAGCATTTATCCCATCTATAAAAAACTGGGCATCCTGAATTTTTGAACCAGTAGTATTGTCTTTTTTATCTTGATTAGCATCCTGTGCATAACAGCAGGGAAATATGCAAAAGCATGCCAACCATATCTGGAGAAATGTTAATGGAAATCTGTATAGCTTATAATCTTTCATTTATATTATTTTGTAAAAGGCTGCGTATGCTATCCCCATCTGTTATAAATTTAGATAATCATACAGTTCCTTACAATACCAGTTGATTTGTATTTTTGCCTACCAATATATTGGTAGGCATATTCATTTAATTCAGAAATTTTATTTCAGTATTCCTTTGAAATATGCATATCTGAGCAACCCCGCCAGGTTATGCGATTTTGTTTTTTGCAGAATATTTTTTCGGTGCGTTTCCACCGTCCTGAAACTGATATTCAGTTCCTGAGCTATTTTTTCATTGGTATATTCCCTGCCAAGCAACTTAACTATTTCAATCTCCCTTTCGGTTAAAATACTTTCATCTGCAGGTTTTTTAGCTGTTAATCCTTTCATGATGATCTTTTCCACTTCTTCACTGAAATAGTACCGGCCAGACATTACTTTTTTAATGGCTTCCACCAGTTCAGCTTTAGCAGCATTTTTTAATAAATAACCTGCAACCCCTAATTGTATCAGTTCAGTGATGATTTCCTTGTCATTATAAGTGGTAAGTATAATGATTTTCATTTCAGGCTTCCATAATTTAATCTGCCTGGTAACTTCAATACCATCTATTCCGGGCATATTTATATCCAGAATACAAATATCAAAGTACTTATTTTTAACAAGTTCCAGTACTTCCAGTCCGGATACTGCAGTAGCTGCAATCTCAAACGACTTTTCAGTTTGCAACAGTGAAACAACACCTTCCAGCAAAATTTTATGGTCATCAGCCATTAATATTTTTATACTGTTCATAGCACTTTGGAAATTACAAACAAGTTAAATAATCAAGTCGCAATAAAACATACCAATAAATTGGTATTTGGAGTTACCAATAAATTTGTATGTCATTCAGCTAGGATTGGGGTATATCAATAATAACAGTTGTTCCCTTATCCTGCACAGAGTCTATATCTATGGTTCCTTTTAAAATTCCAACTCTGGAGATTATATTAGTTAATCCAATTCCTATCTTTTCTTTTTTAGTCAGGTCATAAACAAATCCCTTTCCATTATCTTCCACAATCAGATTAATATAGCTGGTGTATTTATTCATCTCAATGGTAGCTTTATATGCACCAGAATGTTTTACAATATTATTAATCAGCTCCAGTAAAATCTGATAAATACTTATTTCTGTTGTTTCATCCAATCTTCCTTCAAACTGGTATGCATTTAAACTGAACCGGATATTGGAATGATCAGAAATTTTTTCAAGCAGGTTGTTAATCGCTGCCACCAGTCCTAATTTGGATAAACTGGCAGGCATCATGTTATGAGAAATATTGCGCAGTTCTGTAGCTGCTTCATCCAGTAATGCTTCAGCTTGTTTAAATTTATAACGCATATCTTCAGAAACCTTACTTTGTGCCTCATCCAGAGAGGAGAATTTTAGTTTAGCCGCTGAAAGTAAAGAGCCCACCGAATCATGAATATCCTGTGCAATCCTTTTTCTTTCCTGGTCCTGTGCCGTTACAATGGCATTAAATACTTCAATTTGTTGCATATTCCGCTCTTTCTGAAATTTGTTTTTCTGCTTTAAACGGTAATTTCTGTAATTGAGTAAAATGATAAGCATGATAATGGCAAAGCCAATGATCAGGCTATATTGAAACTGCTTTTGCCTGTTGATTTCTTCATCTTTTTTGGCGAGGTCATATCTCCCCTGTAAGTCAGCTATTTTAAGTTTTGCCTCTGTATTCTGAATAGAATCTTTAAGTGAAGCGTAGATATGGAAATAAAAATAAGCACTGTCGTATTTGCTTTTTGCTACATACACATCAGCTAAGTAGGAAGCAGCATCTTTCATATTGTCTTTATGATGAATCTGCTGTGCCAAATGAAAGCCATAGTTTAAACTGGCAATCGCGGGTTCATTTTTGCCCATTTTTTTATAAATATTCCCGGTGCTGATAGTATAACTTGCAATATCATAAAGGTTTGTATTGTGCTTTTTAGAATAATTAACTGCTTCCTGGGAATATTTTAAGGCATTTTTATAATCGCTTTTAATGAGATATGCTTTTCCGATTCTGTACCAGATCTTAGCGGGATAGTCCAGGTGTTTGTTTAACTGATTTTTAGTATCCTTTGTATGCACAAAGTTAACAGTATCAGCAATCAGGTTATATAGTTCCAATGCATGGAATAAAACGGCAAGTGATTCCTTGTCTTTTTCCTGCTGAATATATACTTCAGCCATTTCACTTAAGGAATGTACTATTTGAAGACTATCCTTCAAGTCCAATGCATCATGATAAGCCAGCTGGTAATATTTTTCAGCATTCGGGTAATCTTCCTCCATAAAGTAGATATAACCAAATAGATTATTACAATGTGCTATTATCATTTTATCCCCTTTCTTTTCCGCAATCTTCATTTCTCTGGTAGTAATTTCCATGGCACCGGAATAATTACCGAAATAGAAATATAAATTAAGCAGTGGTGAAAAAAAGACCGATTCATTTTCTTCCTGAGAATTGCTTGCAGCAGCTTCTATTTCATTCAATGCCTGCAGATAATATTTGATTGCATTTTTAAGATCATCTGACTGCTCAAAGTCATTTGCCAGAGACACAATAACATAGGCCAATCCAACCCTGTATTTCAATTTCTCAGCCAGTGCAATAGTTGCGTAAGCATTGGATATCAACCTTTCCAGCTGGTTGGAATTGAAGCAGTAAGCGTTATAATGCGAAATGTTTCTGTAATAAGTAGTTAAACGAAATACTTTTGCTGTATCATTTGCCCCCTGGGTTAACAATTGGTTTAACTGGTTAATTTTATACTCACAGTTTAACGAATCAGTTCTTCTTTTTTGATGCTGTATTAAGGAGGTGTCAGCAATATGAAAATATTGATTTTTAACAGCAATTGCTGATATGTGGCAAAACAGTAAAAAGATAATCAGTACGAAACAGGTTTTCATTACTGCAGCATTAAGTTACTGTAATGTAAGAAAATTACCCTATCATTTCCCCTACCAAAACGCTACCGGCCTGCCAGCTCCTTATGACCTTGTTCTGGGCAACCCCACCAATTGGTGGGGTTGCCCAGAACAAGGTCATAACCAGGTAGGGGGCTTTTAAGGCTCAGAACCGGCCGTTGGTCATTTATTTTCCCAATACATTCCGGAATTGTTTTAAATTAGTATAAAATATTAGTAAATTTAAAATAAATTATTTAGTCGTTATGGGTGTTCAAAAAGATATCAAATTTGTGGGTACGGTAAACGGAATTATCTATTATGTAGTTAACGACCAATACTTAATGCGTACTAAGCCGGAATATGTGGAACAAACCCCGGCATCCCAGGCCAGTGCCAATGTTTTTGGAAATGCATCCACCATGGGCAGCCTGCAGCGGAATGCTTTATTTGGGTTAATTCCCAATGCACAGGATAAAAAAATGCAAAACAGGTTGACAACTGCTTTTCAGTATTTTACTTACAGACAGCAGGGTAGGGTATTTTGTATTCAGCCGGTTACAGATACATTAGAATCATTTGCATTTAATACACTGGCGAGAAGCAATACACATTTGCGTAAATTGGCAACATCTGCACTGGTTGCAGGGGAGGGGGTTGAGATACGAATAAAGGCATTTAATCCGGTAAAACTATTCCATGTTCCGGGAAATGTGCTTACTGTTCGATTTTTAATGGCCGCAACAGTGCTGGACATCAACCATCTGCAGGTAAAAGATAGCCGAATTCTTGCTGGAGAAATGACTTATACAGATAAAGAAATAGAGGCGCAGCAAATGATACTGCCTGTTGAAGCAGGCCCGGGCAATATTGTTACAGCTTCTGTAGCAGTGCAGTTTTGTACCAGTGTACAGCAAGGGGCTGCACCATTACAGAATCTGCGGTATTTGCCGGCCATTTTAACCGGGGCCTGGTGGCTGTAAAGTGCATTAATTTTTACTCCCAATATAAAACGCGCTGGCAGCCATGGCAAGGTCTCTAAGCATGTCGCCCATGGATTGCCATTTCATAATATCTTCCGTAGCATGGATCATGCCGGGTAAGTGTACAAGAAAGGCAAAAATGAGCAGCAGGGTTCCTAATAATAAACCTGCCACCCTAACCTGTTTGTTAATGATAAAAGAGATGGCAGCAAGAATAAGTGCCATACCAGTCAGATACACCCAAAATATAGCACCGGGTATAAATGAAGGAATTGCATTGGACATTTTTGCAGCATTAAAAAAATGACCCGAGGCAAATACCAATAAAACCAAAGCATAGATTACCAGGGAGATGCGGGAGATAATATTGTTGTTCATGATGTAAAGATTTATTTTGAAAAGTAATGCAAAAAAGTGATTTTTCAGCAATGGGAATGAGTAATTAAATTTTATCAAACGATTTTTAAAGGTTTCGATGCAACATTTACCAGTGTTACAATAAGGGAAAAAAATGAAGAAGTGGTTGCACATTTAAACCTGTAAATGATGCTGCTGATAGTACATAATCAGCTATCCCGAAACCTGTGGCATTAAGTATGAATACCGGCAGGCTAAAAAATAAATTTTCTGATAAAGGCAGTCCGTTGGTATGCTGATACCTGCCTGAAAGATCTTCCAATAAGTGTTAGCTTCCATTTCAGGTTTGATGAAGAAAAACTGGATAAATCCATTGCACTAGATTTTTTCCGGATTTTTCAGGAAGGGCTTTCTAATATTTTGAAATATGCCAACGCTGCTGCTATCAACTTATATTGCGCATCAGCATGGTAAACTTACTTTGAAACTTAAAGATGATGGTATTGGGTTTGAACCGAATGATAATAAGTTTAAAATGCATCATGGGTTTTTAGCCATCCGCGAAAGGGTATACGCTATGAAAGGTGAATTTATAATTGATACAGCACCAGGAAAGGGAACTATTTTAATAGTTTGTATTCCATTATAATCAGGATTAATCGAATATTTCCTGGATAGAAAGATAATAAATCAGAACATTTTACTCATATAGTTTATTTACATCATAGCTTTACCGGTAAGGTATGATATTACTCATAAAATTGATTGAATTTTTAGTGTAACTTTTATTTTTTTCTTGCTTTTCAAATTTTAGCAGGCCATATTAATTCATTTTATTATGATGGTTCACCCGAAAGATGAAAGAATCACCTGGAATATAGTGCTCATTTTAGCACTTGGGCTTTTATTGACTGCTATTATTTCATTTTATATATACCATCAGACTGAAATAGAAGCAAACCAGGATTTTAATTTGGTTTGTAATGAAATCAAAGCAAAAATTCCTTCCAGGTTACATGCACATGCGCAGTTGTTAAGGAGCTGTGCTGCATATTTTACATCCGCAAAAGAGATTGACCGTGATCATTGGAAAACATTTATTGAAGCATCTAGGATTGATAAAAACATGCCAGGTATTCAGGGAGTTGGCTTTTCGATCATTATTCCTAAAGATAAACTAAAGGAACATATACAATTTATCAGAAACCAGGGATTTACTGATTATACAGTAAAACCAGCAGGCGAGAGAGCTTTATATACCAGTATTATCTATCTGGAACCTTTTACAGGACGTAATCTACGTGCTTTTGGTTACGATATGTTTTCGGAATCCACCAGAAGAAAAGCCATGGAGCAGTCCAGAGATGATGATGTTGCTGCACTTACCGGAAAAGTAACTTTGGTTCAGGAAAACAAAGAGAATATACAGGCAGGAACCTTAATGTATGTACCCGTTTACCAAAATGGGATACCTGTAAATACTGTTGAACAACGGAGGTCTGCTATTATTGGTTGGGTTTACAGTCCTTACCGGATGAATGATTTAATGAATGGCATATTAGGTAATTGGGAATTAACACAATCCGGAAAAATTCAATTAGCGGTTTTTGAAGATAGTTTATCATCAAAAACATTATTATATGAAAGCAAATACAAAATTTCCAAAGATGTTCGGGGTAAATTTGTTCAATCACTATCTCTTCCGGTAGAATTTAATGGAAAGAAATGGATTTTATTCTTTACTTCAAACGATAAAAATATTTTATTTGTTTATGGTAAATCAATAATTGTTTTAATTAGTGGTTTCCTGATAAATGTTTTGTGTTTTCTGTTATATAAATCTTTAATTAATACCCGGCAAAAAGCGCAGGTTTTAGCCAGGGAGTTAACAATTGATTTAAAGGAAACTGAATCTAAATTAGGTGCTATTTTCGATCATTCATTTGATGCTATTTGTGTTCATGTTAATGGTGTTTGGGATTCCTGTAATACTGCTGCATTACGTCTTTTTCAGGTAGCTACTAAGGAGGAACTGATTGGTAAACCGATTTTAAATGTAATAGAACCTGGTGAACATGCCCGTATTAGTATGTATGTTCACCAGCGAATGGAAGGAAAGCCTGCACCTTCCTTTTATACTACAGTTGGTATTAAAAAAGATGGAAAAATTGCCTGAATTGTCTGTATAGCCTTTATAAATTAAAGCACCCAGTGTATCTGCATTAAGGATATAAATATTCAGGGATACAGCTGCAATGGGTTTATTATCGTTTGTTAATGCAGCAACTGTTACAGTTATTTGCTTTGTTGTATGGTAAGCAAAACCATTAGGAGCAACTTTTGTAATAGGTGTATTCCCAACATTTGTATTGGTATTCAGGCCTTTTTTGCAGGCTGAAAAAAGACAAGTGCTAATAATTAGTGCAGCTATCAGCGTTTTCATATTTTAAGGGTTGAATAAGTAGCAGAATATATTTCATAGGTTTATTCCGGGATCAGTAAGCGGACAGTTGTTCCCTTGCCCAATTCACTTTCCACTGAAAAAGTACCTCCCATTTCTTCAATAAATTCTTTGATTAACCTTATTCCCATTCCACTGCCCTTTTCATTGAGTGTACCATTGGTAGTAAGGGTCTTATCTGTACTCATTAAGTCTTTGATATTTTCTGAACTCATGCCAATACCGGTATCACTAATTGCAATCATATGCCTGCCTTCTGAATTTTCATGATAAACAGCAATTTTACCATTTTGAGTAAATTTATTGGAATTGATCAGCAGGTTTCTTAGCATGAATTTCAAAATATTGGGATTAATATGGAGCAATGCAGTTTTACTTACAAGATTGGATAATGTATTTTGTTTTAATTCAGCACCCATTTTCAGGTTATTCAGTTCCTTTTCCACAATTTCAAACAGCAATACATTTTCTTTGCCTGTTTTCAAAGAGTTGCTGAGCTGGATATTACCCCAATCCACAATATTGTTCAATAAATCAAGCGTATTACTGATTTGTTTGGGAAACATGGCAACCAGTTTTTGTTTGGCTTCTTCAGAAATGAGGTTGGCATCAATCATATCCAACGCAGTTTTAATATTTCCAATGGGCCCACGAATATCATGTGCAATTATAGAGATCATTTTTTTCTGCATTTCATTCTGCAGTTCTATTTTTTGGGATTTTTCTTCTGATATTTTTCGGGTAACTTTCAGTTCTATCAACTTAGCCACATGATTCCCCAGCACTTTTAAAGCCTGCACCTGTTCTTTGTTCAATTTACCGGGAACCGTATCATTAACACAAAGCATACCTATTTTATATCCTTTCCTGCTCACTAACTGTACACCGGCATAAAACCGGATATGGGGTTCTGAAAGTACCAGAGGATTGTCAAAAAAACGGTTGTCTTTTAAAGCATCCCTTACTTCAAAAAAATCATGGTCTACTAATATAGCATGTCCGCAAAAAGAAATATCCCTGGGTGTTTGGGTATCTGTTACCCCTACTTTTGCTTTAAACCATTGCCTGGAATAATCGACCAGGGATATTAATGAAATAGGGGTGTTGCAAATGGTACTGGCCAACTGTACAATTTCATTAAACTCGTCTTCCGGAGCAGTATCCAAAATATCCAAATCGTGTAAATTCTGTACACGCAGGTAATCATTAGAGGGGATTGGAGCTTTTAACATAACAGGGAGTTTTATTGTTTCATTTCAGGTTAAAGGTTCCGATTTATTTTTCAGATTGACTATCGTGTAAATTCTGATTTTGTTGTAGTGAAAAGACTACATTGATTTAACAAATCAATTATATGCGATAGAGCATATTTACAGGATATTGAAATATCAGCCGGCAAATATTCTGTAAAATATGAATATCAAAAGTCAGCTGAAGTTATTTAGCTGTTAATCTTTCTATTTTATTTGCGTTTAATTTATTTAAAAAAATAAATCGGTTTTAGTAAACACTAAACTATAAGTTTGTAAACTAATAATGTTAATTTAGGTCACAATTGCCCTGAATATGGATTATAAATTGCTTGACGATACCATATTAGTTAAGTTGCTAAAAACTTCTGACGAAAATGCTTTCAGGGAAATCTACCAGCGTTACTGGCTGCTATTATATACGAATGCTTTCAAAAAAGTAAACTCTAAAGTTGTAGCAGAAGAACTGATTCAGAATATTTATGTGAGTTTGTGGGAAAAAAGGGAAACTTCACAAATAGAACATTTACCGGGATATTTAAATACATCCGTTAAATATCAGGTATTGAACTATATTAAATCCTGTATCATTAAAGAACGGTATGCCAATTCAGTGAAGGGGCAAACAGAAAATGTGCAGAATGATGCAGATTCAAGGCTGGTAATGAACCAGTTATCGGAAGCCATTCAAAACGCAATAAGCCAGTTGCCTGAAAAATCACAACAAATCTTCCGTCTCAGCCGATTTGAAAATTGCAGTATTAAAGAAATAGCCAGGGCTATGAATATCTCTGAGAAAGTGGTGGAATACCACATTACAAAATCTTTAAAGATCATGCGGTACCATTTAAAGGAATTTATAGTGGTTGAGCTGATAATTATTAATATTTCTCTTTTTTATTAATTTTTTTCCATAAAGTTTAGGGTTTCTTCTTCTTCAGTTTACTTAATTATAGATACATCTGCATAAAAGCAAAAAATGAATAGAAAAGCATTTCACCAATTATTGCAACGTTATGTTGCAGGAAGATGTTCAGACGAAGAAAAACGTTTGATTGATCAATGGTATGAATTGCTGGATGAAGCTAATCTGCCCAATTTTACCGGGGAACAGATAAAGGAAGTTGAGGAAAGGTTATGGAATAAAATAAAAAATAAGGCCCAGTTAGGAGCTCCTGTTGTTATGCTGGAAAAACAGAAAAGCAGTTTTAACCTTAAATGGATCAAATGGGCTGCAGCATCATTGATTATCCTATTGGGCGCCGGTATTTTTTATGTAACGGAGAAGAATAAAACCCTGACAAAAACGGCCATACTTTCCAAAAAAATTGAGGAAGGATTTTTACAGGAAGTTAATTTATCTGATACCATTAAAAATATTGTACTGGAAGATGGAACTGTGGTGAACTTAAAACCACATTCCACCATTGCCATACCCAGGCATTTTGCTGCAGGTAAAAGAGAAGTATGTCTGGTGGGAGAAGCCTTTTTTACGGTTACAAAAAACCCATCCCGGCCTTTTTATGTGTATAATAATGATGTAACCACTAAAGTATTAGGTACCAGTTTTAATGTGAAAGCAATTAACCAGCAAATTATTGTATCTGTTAGAACCGGTAAGGTTGCCGTTTTTGAAAACACTGAACAGCTTAAGCTAAACGCAGAACAAAAGAAAGCAAATGGGGTTATAATTACCCCCAATCAGAAAGTTACTTATTATCCGGAGGAACGTCATTTTATAACATCAATAGTAGAAGATCCATTACCGATACCTAAAGAAACAGGGTCAGTGGATGAACAGAAATTTGTTTTTGATGACTCACCACTGAGTAAGGTTTTAAGTGTATTGGAAAATGAATACGGACTGGAAATAATAGTAGAAAATGATGTACTGAATAATACGCCTTTTACAGGAGATATTACAAAACAGGATTTATATAATAAACTGGAACTGATATGCCAGGCAATACAAGCCAATTATGAAATAAAGGGAACCAGGATACTGATTAAAAGAAAATAATTCTTATAGATTTTGCCAATAACATTAAACGATTGCTACATGAAAAAAAATACCAACAATACATTTACCTGAGAAATACTTTCTCTTTCAGCCTTTTCAATGCAAAATAGTTTTTAATATTCTATTTGCTTAGGCTGTTTTTCCTAAAAAAATAGCCGTCAATATTTGGGGTATTGACAGCCAATTTAATCTCGAAAGATCGGGACTTGCCTGAACTATGTCTATTCACGAACAAATCCATATAAAATTATGAAAAAAAAGCAAATTCTTGCTTTAATTCCGTTGGCAATGAAAATATCTTTTAATCAATTATTGCTTGCAGCCCTTTTCTTTTGTAATGTATATGCAAAAGAAATTAAAGGTCAGGAAATCCTAAATAAACGGATCTCTTTTTCAGTAAAAAATACTGAAGTCAAAAAAGTATTGAATCAGATTGAATTGCTGGCAGATGTAAAATTTGTATACAGTTCTAAAAATATTGATCTGGATCATAAAGTGACCATCAATGCCAGAGAGAAAAAATTAAGTGATTTACTGGATGAGATTAGCAGGTTACTGAATATAAAATATAAAGTGATAGATGGGCAGATCCTGCTTTATCCAAACAGAACAGATAGTATTTTGTCTGCATTAATTAATACAGAAAACCCAGCAATTGCAGCTATTGTTCCGGGACATACAATTTCCGGTATTGTTACGGATTCAAAAGGAAATCCATTGGTGGGAGTATCGATTTTATTGGTGGGAACAAAAAGGGGTACTTCTACTGATGCAAACGGCAGATTCAGTATTTATGTGGATGATAAGGAAAATGCAATTTTTGCAGTTTCTTATGTGGGATATGTTTCAAAAAATATTGAAGCAGGTAAAAATAATGATTTACAGATCAGTCTGGTGGAAACCACCAACGGATTAAATGATGTGGTGGTGATGGGATACCAGAGCCAAAAACGTTCTGCCATATCAGGAGCTGTATCAACAGTTAATGTGGAAGATGTTTCTAAAATACCAATTGGCTTTGCAGATCAGGCATTACAGGGACAGGCTTCAGGGGTACGTATCACACAATCAACCGGACAACCTGGCGATGGGGTTGCCATGCGTATCAGAGGCGTTGGATCAGTAAATAATAATGAACCGCTTTATATTATTGATGGAGTGCCAACTCAGGATGGTATTAATTTTTTGCCAGCCGATGATATTGCATCGATCACTGTATTAAAAGATGCAGCTTCCGCTGCCATTTATGGTGCAAGGTCCTCTAACGGAGTGGTGGTGATTACCACCAAAAGTGGAAAAGCAGGTAAAACAAATATCAGCTATTCTGTATTTACAGGGATTCAGACGCATGGATTTTTAACTCCAATGGCAAATGCAACCCAGTATAAAACATTGTTTAACGAAATGGTGGCTAATGATAATGCAGGTCTGGCACCCAATAACCCGTTAATAAAGTCTCCTATACCAGATTCTATTCCAATGGCCAATACCAATTGGGTAAGTTCCATTTTCAGGCCAGCATTTGAACAGGATCATGAAATTTCTATTAGCGGTGGAAATGATAAAATTCAATATTCAGTATCAGGAAATGCATTTTCACAGGATGGCATTATTTTAAATTCAAAATATGAGCGTTATACGATTCACAATAAAATAAATGCAGAGCTGACAGACAGGCTGCGGATAGGAATCAATTTAAGTTTTTCTTATTACAACAAAAATTCATTGGGTAGTTCAGGAGATGGTTTGGGTGGAAATGGCGGAAGTGTGGTGCGTTATGCTTTGTTCCGTGACCCGGCTATTCCGGTATATAGTTCACCAGGTGTATACAGCGATTTACCCCGATATCCAGGTTATTTCGGGGATGGGTATAATCCGGTTGGACTGGCTAATAATACCAATAATAAAGAAGGACAGTACAGAGGATTCGGTGATGTTTTTGCAGAATATAAAATATTGAACAACCTGGTATTCAAATCAGATTTTGGCGGGGATGTATTAATAACCCAGGATAAAACTTTCAATTTGAATTGGGGTACAGGAGGAAGAATTAATAATCCAAGTTCCCTGGTAGAAAGACAAACCGTCAGCCAGAATATGGTGTGGAATAATACCTTACATTACACCAAATCCTTCGGAAGCAAACATAATCTTAGTGTATTGGTAGGAACGGAAGCAGTAGCGAATTCCACTTCTTCCACATCCGAAACTGATCAGAATTTCCCGAACCAGATACCTTCCTTAACCTATTTGGGTAACGGGCTTAATTTTCAGTCAGTAATTGCTACAGAAAGTTTAGGGCAATGGGCTTTATTTTCTTACCTGGCCAGTGCCAATTACAGTTATAATAACGAATTCTTTATAACCGGAAGTGGAAGAAGAGATGCCTCTTCCCGATTTGGACCGGCAAACAGATGGGGTAATTTTTATTCCGGTGCATTTAGCTGGAACCTGCTGAAAGAAAAATGGATTGCAGACTATTTACCTAAAATAAGCCGTCTTAAACTAAGGGCCAGTTACGGGCAGCTAGGTAACCAGAATATCGGTGATTATCCCTGGGCATCAACAGTAAGTAATACTGCCAATTATGTGTTTGGCTCCCCTTCTGCACCTGTTCAAACCATGACCGTAAATTCTTTGGGAAATAATAATGTGAAATGGGAAACTTCCACACAGTCAGATGTAGGGTTAGATATAGCAATACTTAATGACAAGCTTTCCATGACCGTTGATTATTTTAATAAAGTAAACAGCAATATGCTCGTAGCTGTTCCATTACCCCTGATTGGCGGCAGTGCAAGTGCTCCTTTTGTAAATGATGGCAGTGTACAAAATAAAGGTTTTGAATTTGAGGTGAAGTATAAAAACCTGAACCATAAACTGCAATATAGTTTCAGCGCAAACCTGGCTACGATTCAAAATAAGGTATTGTCTATTCCTGTTCCAATTCAGGGAGGAAGAATTGATGATGGCGTATATGCTACATTAACAACAGCAGGTCATCCTATTGGTTCATTTTACGGATACCAGATGAACGGGATATTTCAAAGCGCTGCTGATATTTTTACTTCTGCTTATCAGGGTCCTGGTGTAAGGCCGGGTGATGTAAAGTTTAAGGATATAAACGGTGATGGAAAAATTGATGCTAATGACAGAACCTTTTTAGGAAGTGCTATTCCTAAGTTTACTTACGGATTAACCACTACTTTAAATTATAAAAACTTTGATCTGTTTGTTCTTTTTCAGGGTGGATACGGAAACAAAATTTACATGCAGGTTAACCAGGATATTGAAGGATTTTACCGTCCATTTAATTTGACAAAAAGAGTATATGATCAACGCTGGCATGGTGCTGGCACCAGTAATACCATGCCACTGGTTTCCTGGCGTGACCAGCCTAATAATGTAAAAGAGCCCTCCAGCCGGTTTTTGGAAGATGCATCTTATTGCAGGTTAAAGAATGTGCAATTAGGGTATACATTACCTAAAACTGTGGTGAATAAATTGCATTTAAAAGGACTTAGGTTTTATATAACTGCCAATAACCTGATTACTATCACTAAATATACCGGGTTGGATCCTGAAATGCATACCAGTAATAATGTGAATGTAGAGAAATATCCAAGTGATGTTGCAGCCGGTATTGACTGGGGAACCTATCCTGCAGCAAAGAGCTATATCCTGGGGGCGAATGTTAATTTCTAAAAACTGATAAAGTAAAAAATCATGAATAAAAGATCATTATACATCTTACTGGTTGTATCATGCTGTATTACAGGGCCTGGATGTTCTAAATTTTTGGATAAACAAATTCAGGGCGTATATTCTGCCAATCAGTTTTATACTTCATCCAATGCAGCCATACAGGCCGTAGATGCCGCTTATGTGCAATTAACTTTTAGTAATGCCACTAATAATCCTTTGTGGGTATTTGGAGATATAGCATCTGATGATGCGGCAAGCGGTAACCCTGGAGCCAGCTCTGATGCCAGCACCATTGATAATTTTTCTTTTACCACTACTAATTCGCATTTAACGAATGAGTGGGGGAACTTTTATGAAGGAATTACCAATTGTAACCTGGTATTGGCCAATATTCCTTCTATTGCTATGGATACCGCCTTACGGTCACGCATATTAGGAGAAGCCAGGTTTTTAAGGGCCTGGTATTATTTTTCCCTGGTAAATATTTTTGGAGAAGTACCCATTGTATTAACCCCCTTAACTCCTGCAGAAATGCAGGTGCCACAGTCGCCCGTTAAACAGATTTATGAAACAGTTATTGAATCAGATTTAAAAGCAGCATTGAATGTATTGCCGGCAGGATATACAGGGGCAGATGTTGGAAGGGCAACATCAGGTGCAGCGGCAGCATTATTAGCAAAAGCATATCTGTACCAGCAAAAATGGGATTCCTCTCTTATCTATTCAAATATTGTCATTAACAGCGGGCGATATAGTTTAATGAGTGTGTACTCTCAGAATTTTGACGGGCTTCATAAAAATAATCAGGAATCAATTTTTGAAGTACAGATGCTGGGAGGCCAGAATCCGAATGTGGGAAATGCATTGAACCAGTGGTTTGCACCACAGGTGGTTGGTGGATATTATTGTAATGCACCAAATGCCAATTTTGTAAATGAATTTGAACAAACAGCAAAAGGTGTATATGACCCAAGATTAGATTACACAGTAGGCAGGGATAGTATGTTATGGAATAACGGAGCCATTTATTTAAGTGCATGGTCTCCCCAGACAGGGTATTTAACCAGAAAACACCAGCAACCACTTTCAGTGTCACCCATTATAGGGCAGGGTAGCTGTAATTATACTTATATCCGGTATGCAGATGTTTTATTATTTAATGCAGAAGCCTTAAATGAATTGGGGCAAACCAGCGCTGCCATACTTCCGCTTAATCAGGTAAGAAAAAGAGCCAGGGAAAGTTATATATATGATATATCCTTAAGTGGATTTGGTACCATACCAGCCGGACTTTTACCTTCGGTTTCCGCAATATCTCAAAGCCAGGTAAGAACAGCCATTATCCACGAAAGAAGGATGGAACTGGGATTTGAGTTTCACCGCTTTTTTGACCTGATTCGATATGGCAATAATCCGGTTTTAGGGCCAGGCTATGTTAACGCTTCCATAAACAGAGATGGCGTTACCGGATTCTCCTATACTAAAAACAGCGTTTTTCCAATACCTCAAAGTGAAAGAGATATTAATAAAGCGCTTCATTAAAAAATTTACTTTTTATCATTTATAAACATTAACAACATGAAATCAACCATTCAAATTAAGTATTTAACCCTTACAATGGCAATCGGAATGTCGCTGGCAGTTCTGATCACAGCTTGTAGCAAAACTGCATCTTTTACGCCTCCTGTCACTACTTCACTTCAAGCCTCCATTGATTCTGCAAAATGGTATATTGCCAATACAGTGCAGGGTACTCAGCCAGGAGAATATACAAACGGAACACAGGCAACCCTTCAGGCTGCCTTAACTGCTGCACAGGCGGTGATGACTGCCTCCAGTACTACTGCAACGCAAATACAGGTTACTGCTGCTACTGCAAATTTAAATGCTGCGATAGCTGCTTATGAAGCCGGATTAATTATTCCTATTGCTAAGGCAAATCTGGTTGCCTATTGGAAATTCAATGGCAATGCCAATGATTCATCTGGTAATGGCCATAATGGTACACCTGAAGCTTGTCCTCCAACAGTTGGGGGTGTAGGTCTAGTGCTCACAGCCGGAGTATTATTTGGTGGTGTGCCAACTTTAACAACTGACCGTTTTGGTACTGCAAATTCAGCCTATCATTTTACAAATGGCGGACATATTGATGTGCCATACAGTCCAAATTTTACACCTGCTGCTATTACTGTTAGTGCATGGGTTCGTCAGGATACTGCAGGAAGAGTGGATGATGCTGCCAGTTGCTATATTGTTTCTTTAAGCAGGTGGAATGGCTGGAAATTCCAGACACAACCTACTTTGCCATTTTTAACTGTTGCTACAGATACTTCTATCTATGACCGTGATGATGCAGGTACTCCTATTGTAATTGGCAAAACAGTTGGTGCTGGCCCATGGAGCCATTTGGTGGTAACTTATGACGGAAATGGAAATGAAACTTTTTACATCAATGGTGTGATGGTTAAAACTTGGACTAATCTTAAAGGTAAAATTAAAGCAATCAATCCAACGTATGACTTATCCATAGGATCTGATTTAACAAACAATGCCTATTCCTATCTTTCTACAGCTCCTAACTATATTGACTGGGGTGGTTACTGGACAGGCGACTTAGATGATATAATGATTTACAATGTGGCGCTGAATGCCACTCAGGTAACTCAGATCTACAATCAGCAGGCTACTAAATAAACCTGAATTAAAAATATCCTTTTATACTCCACTACAGATATAAACTGTAGTGGAGTATAAAAATATTTTGAAATAACAGCAATACGAAGAGCGAATTTATGAGACTAACTAATCAACTATTATTCCTGTTTTTTATATGTTTGTTTTTCATTTCCTGTGAAAATAGTTCTTCTAAAAAAAGTCAGTTACTTTTCTGGTGTTCCAATAATCCCCGTGAAATCAGTTTTTGCGATTCAGTTACTGATAAATGGAATCAGTCTCAGGCGATAAATAAAGTTCATATTCAACCTATCCCCGAAGGGCAATCCAGTGAGGAAGTGATACTCGCTGCAGTAGTTGGAAAAACAACTCCGGATATTTATGCCAATATGTGGCAGGGAAATGTGGAGATGTTTGCAAGAGCAGGCGTATTAATTCCATTGGATACCATCCCCGGTTTCCTTTATTTTATTAAAGAGCGTTGCGACAGCCTTGTTATTAAAGAAATTACATCGGCTGATGGCCATATATACCAGGTACCCTGGAAAGTAAATCCGATCATGACGATTTACAATAAAAATATTTTTAGGGATAATGGAATAAATGCATTACCCCTAACTTACAGTGCCTATCTTAAGGCAGCTGCTACTCTCAAAAATAATAGCAAGCAAAATCCTTCCACCCCCAAATGGTTTGGATATACAGAAGTAAAAGAGATCTGGTACCAACGCCTGTTTAATTTTTATCCCTTATACCTGGCAGCTTCAGACGGAGCTCCGCTGGTTATTAATAATAAAGCGGCATTTAATAATAAATATGCCATTGAAGTATTTTCTTTTTTGCAGCAACTATACAGTAATGAATATTTTTCAAAAGAAAACCTCTCTGCCTCTGAAGATCCATTTGTTGCCAGACAAATTTCAAACAAATGGACCGGCCCCTGGGAAATACCTTATTTGAGAAGTATACCCAATCTCAATTTTGAGTTTGGCTATTTCGAACCACAGGTACCCGATGGGCATACCGGCCCTGTATTTACTTATGCAGACCCTAAGAATATTGTCATGTTTAATACCTGCAAACATCCGGTAGCTGCCTGGAATTTCATCAGAAACCTGGTAGATAAAAAAGGAGACCTTCAATTTCTTTCTATTACAGGCCAGCTTCCAAGAAGAAAGGAATTAGCAACAGATCCTTTTTTTGCAACTTATTTTACTGCAAACCCGATGATGATGCCATTTGCCAGGCAATTGCCTTTTGTAAAAGGCGTAGATAATTGTGAAGTGATAGTAGAAGTACTGGACATTATTTCGCAGGAATACGAAGCCTGTGTGGTGTATGGCAGAAAAACACCCGAAAAGGCCATACAGGATGCGGAGAAAGAAGTGAATGTATTGCTGGACAATAACCGTCCAAAAATTAATTAAGAATGCAATGATCAACAATATATAAAATGAAAATACCCGAACTGAAAATTGGTGTAGTAGGTGCAGGTGGTTTTGCAAAGTTTGCCATTCAGGCATTTATGCAGGTGCCCGGAATTAAAGTGATCGCTGTTACAGATGTATATAAGCCAGCTGCCCTGAGTATGAGTGAAGCATTTGAATTGACTGTATACGATACCCTGGATGAAATGTTACATAACAGGGATACCAACCTGATATATATTGCCACTCCTCCATACCTGCATTATGCACAATCTAAGATGGCCCTTTTAGCAGGGAAGCATGTGATCTGTGAGAAACCCGCCGCTTTGAAAACAAGTGAAGCAGAAGAATTAGTGGAGATGGCCATTAAAAGTGGTTTATTATATATCGTTAACCTGATGCAACGGTATAACCCATTATTCAATGTAGTAAATACCCTTGTTAAAGAAAAAGTATTGGGCAATTTTCTGCATGGTTTTTTTGAAAATTATGCGAGTGATGAATTTCTGGGGCCTGATCATTGGTTCTGGGATAAGCGCAAAAGTGGGGGCATATTTATTGAACACGGGGTACATTTTTTTGATCTGTTCGCCGGATGGCTGGGAGTAGGTAAAGTGTTGAATGCGTTGGAATGCCAGCGGCCGGATGTTAAGGAAATTATTATTGACCGCGTTCAGGCAACCATTTTATATAAGGATGGTTTTGTAAATTTTTATCATGGATTTGACCAGCCTAAAATATTGGACAGACAGGAAATGCGCCTCCTGTTTGAGCATGGTGAAATAACGCTTTATGAATGGGTCCCCACTAAAATGAAGTTTAACGGATTGTTAAGTGAAGATCAATTACAAAAACTGGTTAAGTTGATACATCCATTTAAAGTTACTCATCAGACCAGCAAAGCTGATACAGCAGGATGTGTTCATGGAAGGTTTAAAACAATTCAGTTTAAAGAGCAAGTGACTATTGAGTTTGAGAATAGTGCAGATAAACAGCATTTATACCAGGAAATGCTGATTGGAATGATTACGGACCAGCAGCAATGGATTAGAGATCAGCAACACCAACGGGTAATCAATGGTGATAATGCGGTGGAATCTTTACGGATAGCGGAACAGGCAACCCTTAACGCTGTTCAATTTTAAAAGTGAAAGAACCAGAAAATTTAAAAAAAGATATGCAGCTCAAAAAAACAGCTTTATTTAACCAGCGAAAATGGTTGCCCTATTTACTGGTATCCCCCTATCTTTTATTTGTTCTGGTATTTGTATTATTTCCTGTTTTATTTTGTTTGTTTCTGACATTTCAGAAATGGAATATCATTGCCCCGATGCATTTTATTGGAGTGGATAATTACAACCGACTGTTGCACGACTGGCTATTCTGGAAAGCAATTGGAAATACACTTAAGTTTTTATTGGTTCATATTCCCCTGCAGTTAATTGTTTCCATTGTACTGGCCCAATTACTGAATCAACAATTAAAAGCTATTTCTTTTTTCAGGGCCTCCTTCTTTCTTCCTGTTATTGTTTCGGGTGTTGTGGTAACGATACTTTGGCAGCAATTATTTGGCTATGATACCGGAATGTTTAACCGGATACTTACTGCCATGCACTTTCAAAAAGTTGGATGGCTGGTAAACCCGGATATGGCTATTTATTCCATTGCAATTATGGCCACCTGGAAAAATGTTGGATTATATGTGATCCTTTTTCTGGTTGGGTTACAAACCGTACCTCCCCAGTATTATGAAGCAGCAAAACTGGAAGGAGCTAACCGCTGGCAACAGTTTTTTTATATTACACTGCCCATGATTAATCCTACTATTTTCATGGTAGTGGTGTTGTCAACAATCGGGGGATTTTCCTTGTTTATAGAACCCTATATTATGACAGGTGGGGGCCCATTAAATCAAACTATTTCTGCCGTTTTATATATTTATAAACAGGCATTTCAGTATTATAATATGGGATATTCTGCCACACTGGGTTTCTTTTATGCTATTATGATTATGACAGTAGTGGTATTACAGAAAAAATTTATTGAAAAGGAGGACTAACCCATGCAAATGAATTTAAGTATAAGCAAAGTGTTATTATATCTGGTTTTACTGGGTGCAGCAATATCATTTATATATCCGTTTATATGGATGATGGGTGCTGCTTTTGCTCCTGCACATGAAATAGCCGGTATGACGCTCTGGCCAGCACATCCCGGATGGGGAAATTTTAAAGCCATGATTGAAAAGATACCCATCGGCCGGTCATTAGTAAATAGTGTATTGGTAGCATCCTGCACTACATCTTTAGTTCTGGTATCCGGTTCTACGGTTGGTTATGCCCTTGCAAAAATGCATTTTAAAGGGAGGCAGCTCATATTTTATATTATTGTTTTTACCATGTCACTTCCCTTTCAGATAACACTCATTCCCAATTATATTACAATGGTGAACCTGCACCTGGTGGATAGTTTTCTGGCATTGATTATTCCTTTTTCAGTGAGTGCATTTGCCATCCTGATGTTTCGTCAGGCTTTTCAGGGATTGCCACAGGCTTTGATTGATGCAGCCAGATTAGATGGTTGCAGTGAAATGGGTATTATTTTCAGGGTATTATGGCCCAATATAAAACCAACATTGGTTACGATTGCGATTTTAACGTTTATAGGTTCCTGGAATGAAGTATTATGGCCTTTAATTGTAATCAGGAATGAGCAATTAATGACTATGCCCCAACTGGTTACCTTATTTGCAGTAGGTGGAAGAGCAGACAGTCAGTTAGGTGTTAAAATAGCAGCCGCAGTGTTGCTGGCATTACCGGTAATGATCGCATTTCTTTTTTTTCAAAAACATTTTATACAAAGTATGGCCTCTACAGGTTTAAAAGACTAATTAGTTTATGGCAATTAATATTAAAAAGAGCCCGATAAAATTATATGCATCGGCAAAGGCAGTGATTAATAATTATTTATTTCTGCCAGGGAAAGACAGGGTTAAACATATTGTAGAAAGGGTAGAAGCAATGACTGATGAACAGGTAGCCGAATGTACCCATCATTTGATGCAGGAATTTGGCCACCGGCACCGGAATTTAACAGCATCGTTCTTACATCATTTTCATACCACCGAAATTAAATTCTCAAGAATTTTATCCCATTTTCCAGAACAAAAAAAAGTTTTATTGGGGGCATTTTTGACTAAGGAATATTCTATACAATCTGCTGCATTATTCAATCCATCCATTGTTCCGCATCCCGATCAAAATGGGTTAGAACCCGGAGAGCAAAGGTTTGTGATGAGTTTAAGGTCCACTGGTGAAGGGCATATATCTTCCATCTCTTTTAAAACAGGGATTATTAATACAGAAGGAGAGATAAGACTGGATCCGAATCCATTGTATTATACCTGTCTGCAAAAAAAGGAAGATACTCTTTATAACAAAGCGTTTCTTTATCCAAGAGCTATGGAGCATGAATATTTTGATGTAGCCTGTTTAGATAAATTACCTGAATCTTTTACAGCAAAAGAAGCACATCATATTTTAGTTGCTGGACATAGTCATGATGCATCTTTAATGGAATCTCTAAGAATACTGGACCAGATTTTTGATACCAATTATGAGCTGGCAGATTCTGCGCATATTGAGCTGAATGAGAAAGTAATTTTTCCAAGTGCAAAAGGAGAAATAATGGGGATGGAAGATGTACGACTTGTAAGATTTGAAGATAAAGACGCTATTTGTTATTATGGGACATACACAGCATATGATGGGAAGCATATTAAAACGCAGTTGATTGAAACCAGGGACTTTCATTCCTTTAAAACCAGAACCTTATTTGGTAAAGCCATTTCGGATAAAGGGATGGCATTGTTTCCAGAAAAAATACAGGGGAAATATGTGATGATTTCCCGTCAGGGTGGTGAAAATATAAGCATCATGTTTTCTGATGATATCTATAAATGGGATACAGCAGAACTTTTAATGCAGCCTAAATATGACTGGGAAATGGTGCAACTGGGCAATTGTGGTTCACCGATTAAAACGACTAAAGGTTGGCTGTTGTTAACACATGGTGTAGGGGTAATGCGTAAATATGTGATCAGCGCTATATTGCTGGATCTTGAAGACCCCAGACAAATTGTTGGTAGGTTGGAAAAGCCATTTCTGGAAGCAGATGAAAACGAAAGGGAAGGGTATGTGCCGAATGTAGTTTATACCTGCGGTTTATTACTGCATGGAGATGTGTTGCTGATTCCGTATGCAGTTTCCGATGCTGCAACCGGATTTATAACTGTTAAATTGAATGATATGCTGGATGAATTACTGACATCAGGCAGTTAACTGCAGTTTCATTTTCGCATCAAAAAAGTTCTAAAATAGAATGAAATAAAGCCAATAATGGTTTGAGGTTTTTTCAAACACAAAAATTGCATTAGTGAAAACTAAGGCTCCTTAAAAATGAATAAAAAAATGTTTAATGTGTTATGCTGGATAACCACGATATGGTTATCTTTTGCAGCCTGTACCAAGGCAACTGCTCCTGCACCAGCAGTAACTCAAACGGTTGACAGCAGTATGGTAAATACTGCCCATCTGGATCATTTATATACTAGTTTGGTATTTCCGGATGGTACAGCGGCTGCGGGTGTTTACATTTATTCCAATTACCCCAATTATGTGAATGTGGAAGCCACGGGTGAAGGCTTTACTTGTTTAGATGATGTATCCAGAGCAACACTCGTGTATTTGAGGTCAGGTAAATATGTTTCTGATACTACGGTCCGTTCCAAATTGTATCATTTAATCACCTATATGCTGGAGATGCAATCTCCGAATAATTATTTTTATAATTTCTTATTCTCTACAGGCCAGATTAATACCAGTGGTGCCACCAGCATTAATAATGCAAACTGGTGGAGCTGGCGTGCTTTCCAGGCTTTAACAGAAGCGGCGCCGGTTATAAAGGGGCTTAACCCGGCATTGTATACTAAAATGAATACTGCAATCAGTAATCTGGTGACAAGAATGAAAACTGATTTTGTAAACCTGCAGAAGACCACTGCCACTTACAGTGGAGTTACGGCACCTCAATGGTTGCCATCAGGCAGTGCCTCTGATCAGTCATCCGTAATGATTCTCGGATTAATCAATTATTGTACAGCCAATAATGACCCCGTAATGAATGGGTTTATCAAACAGTTGGCCGATGGGATTATTTTGATGCAACAAACTGATACCCTGCATTTCCCCTACGGTGCATTTCTAAGCTGGGAAAATACCTGGCATGCATATGGAAACGTGCAGGCATATGCTTTAATGCAGGCTGGGAACTTTTTAAATAATCCAAAATACAATTATGCAGGTTTGGCAGAGGTAAACAATTTTTATCCCTGGTTGCTGCAAAACGGATACCAGTCAGCCTTTACAATCAGTAATACAGGGGGAAGTATTCAAATACTTACGGAAACAGCCTATTCTCAGATTGCCTATGGAATAGAACCGATGGTATTTGCTGCTGCAGAAGCCTATAAAGAAACCGGGCAGGCAAAATATGCAGATATGGCCGGCCATCTGGCTGCATGGTTTTTAGGTGCTAATGCGGCAAATGCCATGATGTATTCAGTTTCCACAGGAGTATGTCTGGATGGTATAGGTTCACCTTCTGCAATTAATCAGAATTCAGGTGCAGAATCTACTATTGAAGCTTTATTAACTTTACAGAGAGTGGAAACTTACCCTGCTATAAAGACAGCTTTGAATAAATATAAAAATTAAGTGCAAATGGGAAATCCATTTATTTTATCCGATCAGTTGATATTTAAACCCGATGACGTGGATTTAACAAAATCTCCTTTAAGAAACGGGTTGATAGAAAAAACGTATACATTGGGAGCTTTCAATCCGGGCTTATGCCGCTTGCCCAATGGCAATTTATTAATCATGGTAAGGGTTGCAGAAGCTTTAGTGCAACCGGTTATAGTTGACAAAGTGCGTTGTATACGTTGGGATGCTGAAAAAAATTTCCATACAGAAACATGGTCATTGCAGGATGTGGAGATGAAAGACCCCAGAAAGTTCAGGATAAAAGCCTATGGTTTTCCTGTATATGCTTTAACTTCTCTATCCTGGTTATTACCGGTGGAATTAAATGAAGATGCTTCTGCAGTTTCTCAAATTCATTATGATAAAGCGATAGCGCCGCAATATTCCAGTCAGGAATTTGGAATTGAAGATCCAAGGATTTCATTTATAAATGGACGATATTACATGACAGCCTGTTGTGTAAGTGCAGAAAGGCATTCTACGATGTTGTATGTTTCTGACAACGGGTTGGATTATACCAGTATGGGAATTGTGCTGGACCACCAGAATAAAGACATGTTATTGTTTGAAGGAATGATCAGCGATAAATATTATGCACTCACCAGGCCCATGGGGGAATGTTATTTTGCCACTACGAATGTATCAGAATGGCATCCCGGTGCTGCCATACATTTGTCAACCTCACCAGACCTGTTGCATTGGAAACCTGCAGACACTGCTTTTTTACGTGCCAGGCGTTCTTCTGTTTCAAATGTAAAGATTGGAGGTGGAACGCCACCCATACTAACAGCAGAGGGTTGGCTGATGCTCTACCATGGAGTGGAAAATAATGGAGAAGTTGGATGCTATCGCACTTTCTGGGCTTTACTGGACAAGGAAAACCCATTAATTATTATACATCTGTCTGATGATCAGGCTTTGCTGGAAGCAAACCCTGAATTGGTAACTGGGATCAAACATCAGGTTTACCTGGAAGATGTTGTTTTTACAACTGGTATTGCAGCATTTGGTGATAATCTGATATTAGCTTCCGGAGAATTAGACCTTGCCTGCAGGATTACTGTATTACCTAAAAATTATTTTTCAGTTAAAGGGGTTAAACATTAAAATATTATGGCAGAAGTTAAGATCGAACACCTTTCAAAAATTTATTCCGGCCAGGTGAAAGGACAAGCTGTATCAAAAGCGGTGGATGATATTTCCTTTACAGTCCGGGATAAAGAATTTCTGGTAATGGTTGGCCCATCCGGCTGCGGTAAATCTACCTTGTTACGGATGATTGCAGGTTTGGAAGAGATCAGTGACGGAACTTTAAGTATTGATGGAAAACTGATCAATAACCTGAGCCCGAAAGACAGGGATATTGCCATGGTATTTCAAAACTATGCTTTGTACCCGCATATGACCGTATATGATAATATGGCATTCGGATTAAAGTTAAAGCACTACAGTAAAAAGGATATCCGGGAACGGGTAATGCAAACTGCCGAGCTGCTGGAAATAGAAGAGATGCTGCAACGAAAGCCTAAAATGTTATCCGGAGGACAGCGGCAACGTGTGGCTATAGGCAGAGCCATTATCAGGCGGCCGAAAGTATTTTTATTTGATGAACCCCTTAGTAACCTGGATGCCAAATTAAGAACACAGATGCGTATTGAATTGCAAAAACTGCACCGGGAAATAAATGCTACCATGATTTATGTTACCCACGATCAAACTGAAGCCATGACATTAGGTAACAGGATTGCTGTATTAAGCAAGGGCAAATTGCTGCAATTGGATACGCCCCTTCATTTATACAATTATCCGGCTAATAAATTTGTGGCAGGTTTTATTGGTTCGCCTTCCATGAATTTTTTGAAAGGCAGTATTCAATACAGAGATGGCTTTTATTTTATTCATGAAACTGATGATTGTACTATTTTTTTAGGAAAGGAGATACCTGAGACAATACAACACTATACCGGGAAGACCATTCAGATTGGGATCAGGCCAGAGCATATTGCCATTTGTGGGGAAGAAATAACTGGTGATTGCCATTTAACTGTAACTGCTTTTGAAAATATGGGAAATGAGCAATTGGTATATTTATCATTAGGTGATCAGAATATTATTGCAAGAAGACCTCCTGTTGAAACACAGGATATAGGAACGCAAAAGAGCGTAATTTTTAGTAGAGAAAAAATTGTATTTATTGATGAACAGACTGGAGATATTATCGGTGTATAATTCTTTAATTAAACTTCACTTCAAATATTTTGCTCCAGTTTTTACCGGTTATAAAAAACCGGTTTTGAATACTGTCGTAAGCAATACCATTAAGTACATCAGCATGGTCATTTATTTCAAGGCCGGCAATATTCCATATATCAGACAGGTCTGCTTTGGCAACCTCAACACCTGTTAACGGATTTATTTTAACAATGATGTCTTTTTTCCAAACATTGGCATAAATATAATTTCCGGCATATTCCAATTCATTTATTTCCGGCAATGGGCCATTATTGTCAGTAACCTTCGTTTTTTTGATGATGTTAAAAGTTTCAGGATCCCGGTAAATCAGGTTTTCAGTACTGTCATCCATAATTAAATATTTGCCATCATTGGTCATACCCCATCCCTGACCCTCATAGTTAAACTCTTTTAGTTTATTAAAAGTTTTGAGGTCATACACAAAGCATTTACCTTCTTTATAGGTGAGTTGATAGATTTTTCCATTCAAAATGGTAAAACCTTCTCCAAAATATTGCAGGGGCAATTCCATCTTTTGTAAAGTTTTACCTGTTTCCAGGTTAACATTCTTTAATTGGCTGGCACCATATTCTCCGGTGCTTTCATATAATTGATGGTCAAACCATTCCAGCCCTTCTGTAAAAGCAGTAGAATCATGCGGATAAATATGAGTAACTGTATAATTCATAATGGCTGGAACAGGAAAGTTTGAACTGTTTAAAACAGCAGAATCATTATTGTTTTGGCATGATGCTAAAAGGATCAGTAAAAAGGCAGTTAGTATTTTAAAATTCATAAGTATGAAAATACTTAATAAATTGGAATGAAATTGTGTCTATTATGTATATTTAAGTCAAGTTTTAACCCGAATAAATATGTAAAATATGGAACCTACTATTTCGGATAATCAGGCTACGCCAGCACAAAACGTAGAAACTAAAAAAGCTTATGTGTATACCATCCGGGATTGGAAAGAATACCTGGGTGAATCCCTGTTAATTATTTTCAGTGTATTGTTGGCTCTTATACTTTCAGAATATATTAATAATCTTCACGAAAAGGAGACTACCAGGAGTATCATGAAAAGTATTGTTGCAGAACTAAAGCAGAACAAAACTTCACTTCAGGAAATGAACCAGTATAATTTGCAGGTGCTTAATAATATTGACTCTGTAATTGTAAATAAAAAGTTGCAGCAGCAATTGGTGTCAGATGATGCGTTTAAATTAAAAGTAATTGCTCCCGAGGGGGCATTATACCGCTATCTGAACAATGAAGCCTGGACCATTGCTAAGAATAACAATATTATGTCTAAAGTGGATATTGAAACCTTATCTATTTTGACCAAGGTATATGAGGATCAAAGCCGGGTGATGAAAGTAGAGGATGAAGTTGCAAAAGTAATTTTAAGCAGGGATTCCAGGGATCCGGGTAAAATTCATGCAACTCTTGTCATCCTTCAGGATATTTATCATGCATGGTCGGTTGATAGAAATGAAGGACTGCTTCATAGAATTGATGATGCCATTAAAAAAGTGGAGGATTATTAATCATTTCGTGATTGTTTTTTGATATTTATCAAGTCAGGATATTTTTATTTTATATAATCTTTGGTATTGCTAACTACCTGCTATTAATGATGGAAATTACCCAATGTTGTAAGGATAGCCTGACTGAATACATTACCAGATTCTTTTTTATATGGATAGGTATGCTAATTGCTGTTTTAGGTATCACGCAGGATTCTTTGTTTTTTAAACCTGGTCCTATTCGCAGGGAGATGAAAGCAATGAAGATAGAGGGTACAATTAAAATAGATGGATTACTTTCTGAAGCCGAATGGAGTGTAGCTCCTGCTTTTTCAGATTTCAGGCAAATAGAACCTTATCAGGGTAAGCCGGCCAGTTATGCCACTGTTATCAAAATTTTATATGATCAGAAATACCTTTACTGTGGAATTGTTTGTAAAGATCCTATGGGAAAGAAGGCCATTATGGCAACAGATTTTGCAAGGGATTTTGATAATACCAAACATGATTATATCAGCCTGAATTTTGATACCTACAATGATCAGCGGAATGCCATTGTATTTGCCACCAACGCATATGGGGTACAGCGCGACCTGTTGGCATTTGATGACCTGTATAACGATGTGGATTGGGATGGTCTCTGGAATGTACGAACTACAAGAAATGATTCAGGTTGGGTGGCAGAGATGGCCATTCCCTGGAAAACACTTCGATATCCCAATTCAAAGGACAGTCTTCAAAACTGGGGCTTTAATGTTTTAAGAAACAGGCGGCTTAGCAATGAAACCAGTGCCTTTTCTCCTTATCCCCGTATTTTTACCTCCTCGCATATGAATTATGCCGGAATACTTACCAATCTGCAACCACCACCGCATAGCACTAATATATCTTTCACCCCATATGTATTAACATCAGTTGACCATTACAGGAATTTCGCAGTATCCCAGAGCCCAGATGCAGCTGCATTCAAATATGGGGGAGACCTGAAATGGACCCTTACACCCAATTCGGTGCTGGATCTTACTGCCAATACTGATTTTGCCCAGGCTAATGCGGATCAGCAGGTGAATAATACTACCCGTTTCAATGTTTTTTTTCCGGAAAAAAGGCAGTTCTTTCTGGAAAATGCTTCTCTTTTTGGTGTTCAGATTACGTTGAATGCTGACCAGGCTGGCGGTTCGATGCGTTATCAGCCCTTTAACAGCAGGACCATCGGATTGGATACCAGTGGGAATCCGATACCCATTGTAGGGGGAGGAAGGTTTGTTTATCGTTCTGCAACTATGAATTATGGCGCCATTGCCATACGCGAGGAAGGCTATAATGGAGGTCCAGCCACTAATTTCTTTGTGGGTAGGGCTTCCAGAAATTTCGGCAGCCAGAACAGGATTGGTACGATGGTTACCCTAAAACAACAACCCGGAGCTTCCAATATAGAATCTACAGTTGATGGCTTTTTCCGATTGGATGAGTCCCATTCGGTTAATGCCATTCTTACGCAGACAACCAGCACTGCCAACGGGCAATCTGGCTTTGGGGGCATTGTTCAGTATTTTAACAATACCAATAACCATGAGATATGGTTGACACAATCCGTGATTACCAAAAACTTTGACCCTCAAATGGGATTTATTTCCCGCACAGATGTGATTGCCACCACACCGGGAATGAATTATTTTTACAGAGGGAAATTGATTCCCTTTAAAAAATACATTTTAGCTTATTCACCCGGTATTTTACCGGAACTCTATTTTACAGCATCTACGCGAAAATTCTCAGAAGCCGACCTTCCTTTTTTTCCAGTATGGTTCAATTTTAAGAATGGTGGTTTCCTGGGATATGGAATGGTATCTGTGTGGCAGCATCTTACTGCTCTGTTTTCTCCACTGAATGTGAATATAGCCCCAGGGGATTATCATTATTTTAATCAACAGGTCTATTTTTCTTCAGACCCCTCCCGAATGCTAAATGTTCAATATGTTTTAACTGCCGGCACTTATTTTAATGGAAAACTCGTGACAAGTGATTATAAGCTGCAGTTTGCACCCATACCCCATATTTCATTTCTTGGGGAATTGAACCGCAATCATTTTAAGCAGGTTGGGATAAATCAAACTTCCACTACGATTGACCTCTATATTGTTCAGGCAAGATTGGCCTTAAATCCAAGAATACAGTTAACAGGCATTTATCAAAAAAACGCATTGAATAATTCTGATAGTTATAATCTGCGGTTGTCCTGGGAATATGCTCCGTTAAGCTATATTTATTTTATTTATAACAGGGGAGTGAATACCCAACTGACTACAGCACCAGTTGAATCTCAGACGGAAGACCATCTTATATTTAAAATGAGTTATTTTAAACAGTTTTAAAATGAGCATGGTTTGCTAAAATTGACTTACTGCTTGTAGTTACTTAAATATGGCTGTCATTATATTATGAAGGTTTGCAACAAGTTTAATATTGATTAAAAGGGGAAAGAGATGATTAATGTCATTTTTAAAGTAAGGGGTGAAGATTACATTTAATGTTGTTATCAGAAGTCGGTTTTTTCTATGCAGAAGTATCTTATTATATGGATTCTGTTGATTTCTTTTTATGAAGTACAGGGACAAATCAATTCAGATAAGTTTTCTGTTTCTGCAAATTTTGGGGCATGTATGCCAGTCGGTATATTCGGTTCAAAAAATGTTCAGGATTCAATTTCAGCATATGCAAAAACCGGGATAGGTGGGGTGATCGCTTTTGAATATAAGTTACACCCAAGATTAAGTCTGGTTTTGCAGGTAGCTGGGCAGCAAAATGCCACTAATAACGGGGCATTAAGCAATGATGCTATGAACTATGCAGGTGATACTATTGCATTTGCTTATAATATTCATAAATGGCTGATGGGAAAAGTTACTGCAGGGGCTGCCTATGATTTTCCACTAAATCATTCGGGAAAACTACTTTTTTCTACAAAAATATTGGCAGGTGTAATGAATGTCTGGGTACCGGAAATTGCTATAGAATCTGCTAGATTTAACCTGATTTCAGGTTCGGTTACACAAATATCTTATTCCCAATATACCGATAAGGAATTTCATTTAACTTTTACAGGGTCTGCCGGAGTTGGATTGAAATATATTATCAACCGTACTTTTTATGTACAAAGCAATCTTGATTTTTCATTGGCGGCTGCGAAAATGCCAATTTATTACAGGAATGTAAGGGTACCTGTATTGTCTTCTTACGCTTATGGTACTACTATAACAGGTATTATACCTATAGTAATTTATCCGGAAACTTATTATCGTCAGCCATTGAATACGGTTAATTTAACTGCCGGTGTTGGCATTAAGTTGTAAGAGTATTGCCTTAAACAATATAATTATTACTCAATCAATCAAACAATTACAAATATGTCAGGTTAATGCCGTTCGAATGCCGGGACAAATACAGTCCTTTTCCTTGGACAGTTATAAGTTAATGATCACCTTGCTTAAAATTTAAATGAATCATGAAACAACCGGAATTAGGTAGAAAAATTGCAGAATTAAGAAAGGCAAAAGGATTAACACAGGAAGAACTAGTTGAGAAATGTAATTTAAATGTGCGTACCCTTCAAAGGATTGAATCTGGTGAAGTGACACCGAGGAGTTACACCATCAAAGTAATTTTTGCTGCCCTGAATTGCAATATTTATGATTCAACTAATAGCATTACAAATAAGTTCAGCAAGACTGAATTTATAATCAGCAATTGGCTTAGGCAAGTTTATACATATGTATCAGATCTTTTTAACTTAAAAACACACACTATGAAAAAGTTATTCATTTTATCTGTCCCATTCCTAACCAGTTGCTTTTTTTTATTTTTCTATTGTTCCCATGTAATTGCACAACAAAATAAAGCTGCAATTTATTTAAAATTAGAACTGGCAAGTTCAAATTCAAAGTTTATTCATTGGTTTAATTCCGGCCAAATAGATTCGATAGGGTTAAGGTATATGGAGAATGCTTGTATGATGCCAAATGACCCTACCATTATTGGCAGAAAAGGGATCATTGAATATAACAAGCAATTATTTAACCAGGGTATTCGATTTGTACAACTCAATTCAGTATCAAAAGTTATTACTGATTCGATGGCTGTTGACAGAGGAGTTTGGATTGTTAGTTTTAATTCAATTCCAGTTGCATCCGGAACCTATTTAACAGAATGGCATTATTTAAATGGGCAATGGATGATTGAAAATGAAATGTCTAAACCTGATAAGGTCATGAATTTAGAAGCAAGTAAATAGTCTCCCGCTTAGCTTTTTTTACACAATATTCAATAAATAAAATCTCCACTGTACATATCTAAGGAAGCATTTCGTCCAATAAATTGATTTTTCCCTTTAAGGATTCTGTGGTGCTGACTTTGCGTAATGGCAGTTTCTGTTCCTGCAACAACAACAGCGGCAATCAGATTGGCCCATAAGTTATTGCCATATGGTATATTGCTGCTGTTATTGTGATAGTACAGTTCTTTTGCTGAAAAAATATGATAGAGATCGGGGAATTGATCCGGTATAGTAAAACAATAACTATTATAACAATTGTTCAGGGATAAATAAATACTGTCTGATACATGCACATATAAATGTGATGAGTCTGCAATTATATAGGGATAGAATTGTCTTTTTCCCTTATCATCTTTAAACTGATCCAATATCATTACTTCCTTATTCATATGATAATGGATTTGGTACTGGTCTTTTGATAACTGAAGATCCCTGAAATCAGTAAAACTTCTATAAACTCCATTGAGGGGAATTTTGTATTTATTTACCGGAAATGTATCCCAAATGACTGCTGACATTTTTCTGATGTTTTCAGTATTATAAATATTGAAGTCATCTGATGGAATATATCCGTTTTCAATGGTGAAGACTTTTTGCAGATGTTTGAGTTCATTTTCTTTTTTGATCAGTGAATCATCTTTGTTAAAAAATGAAGTAGCATTAATAATAATGTTTAATAATGATACAAAATTTGGGCTTGATGCAATATCTAAGGTTAAAAATTTTCTGTATGATTGTAAACCAGTTTCCAGATAAAGATCTGCCACAAACAAATATTTTCCATAAGTCGTATTAGTGAAATAAGTGTATTCCCCGTTTTTATTGTTTTTTTGAAAAATGGATTCAGGATTATTCCATTTTCTGAATTGCCTGATACTGATGAGCAATGTATGGTTTTCTCCTCCGATATTGCTGATTGCTTCCAGCAGGTAATTTTCTGCCACTGCATCCAGTGGTTTATCATATTTGAAAGCCTGCGGTATTTTGTCTCCATTTTGTTCTATTCCAATAAATGCAGTATCAAATCGATTGTCCTGAACAATTACATGATTGAAATAACAATGCTGGTAATAAATCATTCTTTTCTCCATTTTATTAAAGGAGGGGAATTTATATTTTTTGATTTGGAAGTCGCTTTGAGAAAGGAGTAGGCCCGGTACTACCAAAACAAATGCCAAAATGAGCAAGGCAAGATAATTTTTCATGTAATGAAAATGATATTATTCAATGGAAAGAGGATTAATGAAATTAATACAAGTAGTGTATTAAAAGTGTTAATAATTTCAAAGTCATTCCCTTTTAAACGAGTCTCAGGAAATGAGTTTGCAACTTTTTCATCTGCTTTTCACATTGTATAAGTAGCTGCTCACCAGTTTATATGGCATTGGTAAATTATTTGAGACAAAACCGGAAAAAATTGAAACAAAAATCAGGCATTTAAACAAAACAAAGCACTCATTTTGTAACTCGAAATGCTGTTAGTGATTATTTCAGATTGTAAAGCCAAAAAATTTAGTAAGCCAGTAAACGCTACCGATGAAAAATATTTATTCTGTTTTGTTAGTAATATCATGCTTGTTTTATATTCAATACGGCAATGCACAATCCCAATCTGCCCAGGGGAATAAAAAGCCATGGAACGCCAACTGGATAGCTGTTCCAAATGTTGATGGTAATGCTTATGGGGTTTACTATTTTCGCAAAACAGTTAATCTGTCTGTTAAACCTGCTTCTTTTATTATTCATGTGTCTGCCGATAACCGTTACAAATTATGTGTGAATGGCATATTGGTGTCTCTTGGACCAGCACGTGGGGATACCTATTACTGGAATTATGAAACAGTTGACCTGGCCGCTTATCTTAATCAGGGTAAAAATACAGTATCGGCACTTGTTTTTAATGAGAGCCAGTTTCGCCCTGAAGCACAGTTAACCGTGCGGACTGCCTTCATAGTGCAGGGTAATACTGCTGCTGAAGAAATATTGAATACCAACAATACCTGGAAATGTATAGAAGATAAAGGATATCAGCCTATTACTGGCTTTTTTGCCGCCAGTTCCGGAGAAATGGTTGCTATAAACCCAACATTGACTGGATGGGAGTCTGCAGATTTTGATGACAGCAGCTGGCCATTAGCTGCTAATCTTTTTCAGGGGCAGCCCAAAGGCTTGTCTGATGGATTTGGCTGGATGCTGGTGCCATCTCCGCTGCCACAAATGGAGCTGACCTATCAACGATTACTGGTTTTAAGGAGATCAAATGGTATTACGCTACCTGCTTCATTCCCGGCATCAAAAACAGTTGTTACCATACCTGCCAATACTACTGTTACACTATTGCTTGACCAAACTTATTTAACCAATGCATATATAACTTTAAAATTCAGTAAGGGAAAAAATGCCGGCATTTCTTTGCGGTATGCAGAATCTCTTTTTGATAACCTGAATAAATATGGCTCCCGTAAAGGTAACCGTGATTCCGTTGAAGGCAAAGATTTTAACGGTCGGAAAGACAGTTTAATTTCTGCAGGCACTGATCAGCAAAACTATACTACGCTTTACTGGCGCAGCTTCCGCTATATCAAACTAACTATTAGTACCAAAGAAGATCCCCTGATACTGAATGATATTTATGGAACTTTTACAGGCTATCCTTTTAAGTTTAATGTAGTATTAAATACAGAAAGCACCGAAATAAAAAAAATACTGGATATTGGCTGGCGAACAGCAAGGTTATGTGCCATGGAAACCTATTTTGACTGCCCTTATTACGAGCAGTTGCAATATATTGGGGATACACGGATACAGGCCATGATATCTTATTATAACAGTGGGGATGACCGGCTGGCTCGCAATGCTATAAACCTGGCAGACCATTCCCGGTTAACTGAGGGTGTTACCCAAAGCCGCTGGCCCAGCCACGATGCACAAATTATTTCAACTTTCTCTTTATGGTATATAGGTATGTTACATGATTACTGGATGTACCGGGCGGATAATGATTTTATAAAAGATAAATTGGCTGGAGAAAGAGCTGTTCTTGATTTTTTCAGCAAATACCAGCAGCCGGATGGATCCTTAAAAAACACGCCTTTCTGGACATTTGTAGATTGGGCGAATGGTAAAAACTGGTTTATGGGTTCCCCTCCTAAAAGCACGGATGGTAGTTCTGCAATATTAGACCTGCAACTATTATGGGCATACCAATGGGCCGCTGAAATGGAGTCTAATACCGGAATGCAGGAATTCGCTCTACTATACCGCAAAAAGGCAGCACAATTAAAACAAATTATTAGGATTAAATACTGGGACCCGGTAAAAAAGCTATATGCTGATACAGAAAATAAAACGGAGTTTTCTCAGCATACCAATGCGCTAGCTATACTTACAGGCATGGTTCAGCAACCAGAGTTGAATATTTTTTGTAAAAAGCTGCTTGAAGACACATCCTTAACACAATGTACTATCTATTTTAAATATTATTTAAACCAGGCATTGGTAAAGGGAGGTATAGGAAATGAATATATGCATTGGTTGGATGTTTGGCGCAATAGTATAAAAATAGGATTAACTACCTGGCCTGAAGAATCTAATCTGCAAAATACACGTTCTGATTGTCATGCATGGGGTGCAAGCCCTAATATTGAATTTTTCAGAACGGTTCTGGGTATTGACAGTGATGCCCCTGGTTTTACAAAAATTAAAATAGAACCACACCTGGGTGATCTAACTGATATCAGCGGTGAAATACCACATCCTAATGGGAAAATATCTGTTAGTTATAACCTGAAAAAAGAACACTGGAAAATTAATATCAGTATTCCTCAGAAAACAACAGGAATACTGACCTGGAAAAGTAAAACATATATACTCAAAGCCGGTGCGAATTCTTTAGATTTTTAAAAAGAAAATATGAGAGGAAAAGAAACACTAATCAATTATTTCAGGAATGCAGTTTTAATAATCATTATTCTGTTTATATCAATTAGCAGGCTTTCTGCCCAGCAGCCTGACCTTGTAAAGTATGTAAATACATTACAGGGAACGAATTCTAACTTTGAGTTGAGTTATGGAAATACTTATCCTACAGTGGCATTGCCATATGCCATGCATACCTGGACACCGCAAACAGGTAAAAATGGAGAGGGGTGGAAATATCAGTATTCGGTTCATTCAATCAGGGGATTTCAACAATCTCATCAATGCAGCCCTTGGGTAAATGACTATGCTGTATTTTCTTTGATGCCTGTAAAAGATGAGCTGGTAGTGGACGAAGATAAAAGGGCAGCTACATTTAGTCATACAAACGAAACAGGAAAACCCAATTATTATAAAGTAAAGTTTGATAATGGAATTACTACTGAATTTTCTACTACAACACGTGGTGCTCATTTTAGGTTTTCATTTTCAAAGTCTAAAAAAAGCTTTATTGTACTGGATGGGTATACTAAGATGAGTATGGTAAAAATTATACCGGAAGAAAGAAAAATAATCGGTTATGTTAATAATCAACGCTTTGCTCCGGCAAATTTTAAAAATTATTTTGTAATTGTTTTCGATAGGTCTTTTGTATCTTATGGTACCTGGGAAAATAAAAAAAATACAATATCAACTGGTAATTTAACGGATGAAGGCAATGGTATAGGTGCTTACGTTGAGTTTGAAAAAGGAATATCTGTTGAGGCAAAAGTAGCTTCTTCCTATTTGAGTATTGAACAGGCTCAGGTTACATTTGACAGGGAATTACTTCAAAATAAGAATTTTGAAGTGACTAAGAATGCCGCTGCAAAAATCTGGAACGATTTGCTAAACCGTGTTTTAGTGGAAGGCGGAACAGAAGAACAGAAAGCTACATTTTACAGCTGCCTTTTCCGTGCGAACCTCTTTTCAAGGCAATTCTATGAATATAATCAGGAGAATAATCCCATTTATTACAGTCCGTATGATAGTAAAGTACATGCAGGATATATGTACACCGATAATGGTTTTTGGGATACATTCCGGAGCCAGTTTCCGTTAACAAATATCTTACATCCTTCTATGCAGGCAAAATATATGCAGGCTTTGCTGGATGCCCAAAAACAGTTCGGTTGGTTGCCTGCCTGGTCTTTTCCTGGGGAAACAGGAGGTATGCTGGGAAACCATGCCATATCATTATTAGCGGATGCATGGATAAAGGGCATCCATTCCTTTAATCCGGATTCTGCATTGATGGCCTATGCACATGAAGCCATGAATAAAGGGCCATTAGGTGGTGCAAATGGAAGGCAGGGCTGGAAGGAATATTTTGAAATTGGCTTTGTGCCCTATCCGGAATCTGAAGGGTCAACTGCACAAACGCTGGAATATGCCTATGATGATTTCTGTGCTTACCAGCTTGCCAAAGCTACCGGTAACTCTTTTTATCAGAACATCTTTGCAAAGCAAATGTATAATTATAGAAATGTGTATGACTCAACCGTAGGATTTATGCGGGGAAGGCAGAAAAATGGCAATTGGGTACCCGATTTTAACCCTTATAAATGGGGAGGGCCTTACACCGAAGGTAATGCCTGGCATTACACCTGGTCTGTTTTTCATGATGTGAAGGGGCTTATTGAGCTGATGGGAGGTGATCAGAAATTTGTGAATAAGATAGATTCTGTTTTCTCTGTTACAGATAGTATTGATGTTGGTTCTTACCATCAGGTAATTCATGAAATGAAGGAAATGACGCTTGCACATATGGGACAATATGCGCACGGGAATCAGCCGATACAACATATGATCTATTTATATTCATATGCAGGACAGCCCTGGAAAACACAGTATCATATCCGGGATGTAATGGATAAACTATACAATTCTTCAGAAAATGGGTATCCGGGTGATGAAGATCAGGGAGGAATGTCTTCCTGGTATGTATTAAGTGCCATGGGTATATATAGTGTTTGTCCCGGTACAGATCAATACGTTATTGGAAGCCCCGTGTTTAAAAAAGTAACAATCACAATGGAAGATGGTAAAAAATTTATCATTGATGCCCCTGAAAATAGCAAAGAAAATGTGTATATAAAATCTGCAACATTAAATGGAAAGGAATTTCAACATAACTGGATCAGGTTTACTGATATTGCGAACGGAGGTTTATTGCATTTTGAAATGAGTAACAAACCAGCATTGTCCCGGGGTATAACAGCGGAAGATAAACCTTTTTCATTATCCGCAAAAAACAGTACAAGTGAGCAATAAAATAATTCTTTCCTTGTTCCTGGTTGCAGGATTATATAGTGCAATGTGCCAGCAGGCAGTTACCCTTAAAGAAAACTATGCTGAAAAAGTGAATACACTTATCGGTAGTAAAGGAAAAGGGCATGGTATTTCCGACTTATATCTGGAAGCAGGGTTTACATTTCCTGGAGCCATGTATCCTTTTGGAATGGTTCAGTTTACCCCCACATTTTTTAATGCTTCCAAAGGATTTGTTGTTAATCAGTTGAGTGGTGCCGGATGTCCTAATATGGGAAACTTCCCTACCATGTCTTTGCCGGGTAAAATAAATGTATCGCCGGATGATATGAATCAACTTTCAGTGAACAATACTATTGAAAAGGGAGAAGCGGGTTATTTTAAAGTAAAATTAAATGCTGGTATTGATTGTGAATTGACTGCTACCAAAAGAACTGGTATGGCAAAGTATCGTTTTTCACCAGCAGAAAAATATGCTACTGTTATTATTGGATCAGGAATCAATGCTACCAATATTACTAATGCTCATATACATATCACAAGTGCAAATTCCTGTGAAGGGGATGCTGATGGCGGATCATTTTGTGGCATTGCAGCTAATTATAAAATATTTTTTGCAGCTCAATTTGAACAGGTTGCTTTTTCAACAGGTACCTGGAAAAATAAAAAGATATACCCCGATAGTCTTGCAATGGAAGGAAATAATTCCGGAGCTTATTTCACTTTTGATGTTTCGAACAATAAAACAGTGCAGTATAAATTTGCTATTTCTTATGTTTCAATAAAAAATGCCCGTCAGAATCTGAAAGCAGAAAATGATCAATGGAATTTTTCAATGATCAAAAGAAAGGCACAAAATGCATGGAATACATATCTTGGTAAAATTGAAGTCAGTGGTTCAAGTGAAGCTTTAACCCGGCAGTTTTATACAAATTTATATCATGCTTTTGCACATCCCAGTTTGTTTAATGATTTTAATGGTGAATATATGGGGGCCGATCATACAATTCATACAACCAAAACTGCTTATTATACTGCATTCAGCAATTGGGATACTTATCGTACACAGATTCAATTGATCAGTTTTTTGGCTCCGGAAGAGGCAAGTGAGATGGTTAGCTCAATACTTGATTTTGCAGTGCGTTCAAACGGAGGTTTACCCAGATGGGTGCTTGCTAATATTGAAACAGGTATTATGCAGGGAGATCCTACTTCCATTCTTATTTCAAATGCATATGCTTTTGGGGCAAGGAATTTTAATTATTATAAAGCATTGGAATTAATGCGGAAAGGTGCTGAAATTCCGGGAACAGTTGCTGCTCCCGGTATTGAGACCAGGCCTTATTTGAAAGAATATCTTGAAAAAGGGTATATGAATGCATCCATGCAACTGGAATATACTTCAGCTGACTTTTCGATTGGCGAATTTGCATTACATGCATTAAAGGATACGGCATTGTATACTGCTTATTTGCTAAGAGCACAAAAATGGAAAAACCTTTTTAATCCGGAAAATAAATGGTTGCAATCCAGAAATGAAGAGGGCAGCTGGAAAAACCTGGAAATGGATATGCGGGAAGCCAGTTATAAGAGTTATTTCTGGATGGTACCTTATAATCTTAATAACCTGATTGATACTATTGGTGGAAAGCAGTTTGCAGAAAACAGGTTAGATAGTTTTTTTGTTCAGTTAAATGCAGATTATGCACAACCCTGGTTTGCTGCAGGTAATGAGCCTGATTTTCAGGTGCCATGGATATATAATTGGGTAGGTGCGCCCGATAAAACGCAATTAGTAGTAAAGCGGATTATTAAGGAACAATATTCCTATAAAGATAATGGGCTTCCTGGAAATGATGATTTGGGAGCGATGGGGGCGTGGTATGTTTTTGCAAATATTGGTTTATATCCTGTGATACCTGGGATAGGTGGTTTTGCCATAAATAGTCCTTCATTTCCTATTATAAAAATGCACCTTCCACACAATAAGGATTTGATAATCAGTGGTGGATCAGAAACAAAACCATTCATTAATTCACTGTATGTTAATGGTAAAATTTGGGATAAATCATGGATTCCATTAACTATTCTGAAAAATGCAAAGACTTTAGTTTTTTCACTATCAGATAAGCCAGGAAGCATATGGGGCACTAAATGTGAATT
>Ga0364867_10006_pt2 | contig 131503 bp, 104 predicted proteins | sample ExccelAu500001D4_3_FD_206915 | JGI IMG/M metagenome (GOLD analysis project Ga0364867, IMG submission 206915) | Enriched cells from Trout Bog Lake Hypolimnion, Wisconsin, USA - BchlTB.Aug13.5000.01.D4 | ecosystem: Environmental > Aquatic > Freshwater > Lake > Hypolimnion/Profundal zone | place... | reverse complement strand
ATAAAAGAAGCTCAGGACCTGGACGACCTGGATGCGTTTATACCTTACTTCCAGGAACCTGTAAATTCGACCATCCTGGTCTTATGTTATAAATACGGCAAGATCGACAAACGAAAATCATTGTACAAGGCAGTAGAGAAAACAGGTGTTTTGCTGGAATCAACCCTGCTTTACGATAATCAGATCCCTGAATGGATCGGTGGTTACGTGAAAGAAAGGGGATTTTCGATCTCTCCTAAAGCCTCTGCTCTTCTTGCTGAATATGTGGGTAATGAGCTTTCAAAAGTTGTAAATGAACTTTCAAAACTGTTCATTATTATTCCTGCCCGTTCGGAGATCACCGAAGAGATCATTGAAAGGAACATCGGAATCAGCAAGGATTTTAACGTGTTTGAACTTCAGAAGGCCCTTGGGCGCAAAGATGTTTACAAAGCCAACATGATCATCAGGTATTTTGCAGCTAACATTAAGGATAATCCCCTGGTAAAAATCATTCCCAGCCTGTATTCCTATTTCAGCAAGATCCTGGTATACCAGTACCTCCCCGATAAATCGCGCAACAGCGCCGCCGCCGCGTTATCTGTCAACCCTTTCTTTGTTCAGGATTACCAGAGCGCGGCAAGGAACTATTCTGTTCGCAAGCTTGTTGATGTGATATCTTATCTCAGCGAATACGATCTTAAAGCCAAGGGCGTGGAAAATTCATCTGTCACCGATGGAGAACTGATGAAAGAACTGGTATTTAAAATCCTGCACTGAAGCATTGCGCACACTGCAATATTTACACAGGCCAGAAAGAACCTAAAAGCGCCATACCAAAATGAATCGTGTTGAACCGGCTCGGACAGTTGTTCCTAAATAATCTGGGTTTAGCCAGAACTTTATTCCCTCATCCCTTATAATCAAATTCCTGGGAGCGGTAAGTGTCCTCGATGATCTTTGAGTACTTATCCTGGATGAATTTTCTCCTGAGTTTCAAGGTGGGGGATAATTCTCCTGATAGCGCGCTCCATGATGATGATAATAACCTGAATTTTTTTATTTTCTCAGTTTGCCCCAGATCCAGGTTATAATGGTCAACCTCTTCCTGGAAACGCCTGATGATTTTGGGATTCCTCACAGCCTTTTCAGGGCTTCCAAAGTTGATTTCCTTCACCTTGCACCATCCCCTGAGGTATTCCATGTTCGGGGCGATCAGCGCGGCGGGATATTTACGGTTTTCCCCAATAACAATAATGTACTCAATAAAAGGCGAAGCTCTGAACTTCTGCTCTATCACCTGCGGTGCTATGTATTTTCCGCTGGATGTTTTGAAAATTTCTTTCTTGCGGTCGGTAATCCTGAGATATTTCCCGTCCTCAAGAAACCCCAGGTCCCCGGTATGGAACCACCCTTCGTCATCAATTACTTCCCGGGTTCGTTCCGGGCGGTTGTAATAACCAAGCATCACATTGGGCCCGCGGCAAAGGATCTCATGGTCCGGGGCTATCCTCAGTTCAATACCGGGCAGCACAGGGCCCACCGTGCCGAATTTAACACCCCCCTTTTCAAATGTTGAAACAGCGATGACAGGTGAAGTTTCAGTGAGCCCGTAACCTTCCATCAGAGGGATGCCGGCGGCCCAGAAAATCCTCGCCAGTCGCGGATGGAGAGCAGCACCGCCCGATATAATCAGCCTTACCCTTCCTCCAAGCGCCTTCTTCCATTTTCTGAAAACCAGGCGCCTGGCTATGAAAAGTTTTATATCATAATACAGGCCCCTTTCATGGTTCAGTTCATACTTATGCCCCTGCCGCAAAGCCCAGAAGAAAATACTTTTTCTTATTCCCTTCAGGTTCCTGCCTTTTAACACTATGCGGTTATACATTTTCTCCAGCACCCTGGGGACCGCTGCAAAAGTATCAGGTTTCACCTCCCTGATCAGGTCCCCCACTTTTTCAATGTTTGCGCAATAGTATATAGACATCCCGCGGGACTGGAAGACGTAGTTCAGCATTCTCTCGTACACATGGCATAGGGGAAGAAAGCTCAGCACCCTGTCATTGCTGGTATAGTCGGGAATTGCGGCACAGGCTGTGTAATTGCTGATAAAATTCCGGTGTGAAAGCATAACCCCTTTAGGCCTGCCCGTGGTTCCAGAAGTATAAATTATGGTGGCCGGGTCATCGGCGCTGATCCCTGATTTTATTTCGTCAAGCCTTTCAGGATCGGGATAATTCAGTCCGAGTTCAAGTAGTTCCTGCCAATGCCTTAAACCCTTGACTTTTTCTATGCTGAAAATTCCTTTGAGACTTGTAATATTCGAACAAACGTTTTTAATCCTCTGGTAAACCGCATTGTTTGAAACAACCAGGTATTCGGCATTGCAATCATTGAGTATATAGCAGTAATTATCATCGCTCACCGTAGGATAGATAGGCACCTGCACGGCCCCGGCCTGCATAATCCCCATGTCAAAGAAATTCCATTCGGGGCAGTTGACCATTACCGTAGCTATCTTAACTCCCTTGCCCACGCCAAGGGCCAGCAGTCCGAGGCTAATGGTCCTTGCATAATTAATATAGTCTGCGGATGAGTATGCGTGCCATTTTCCTGCCTTACGTTTAAGCAAGGCATCGTTCTTGGATGGATAGTTTTCAGCGTACACATCCAGAAGGTCAAAGAGCCGTATCACCGGGGGTTCTGGCATTCTGCTGCGCCGGGTTATTTAAACAACCGGTCTATCTCGTCCTTGTATTTTGACTGAATGAATTTTCTTTTCAGCTTCTGCGTAGGAGTGATCTCCCCCGATTCCTGGTTCCATTCGTGATCGAGCAGTTCCCATGACCTGACCTGTTCCGTTTCGCCGAAGAGTTTGTTGTACTTCTTTATTTCAGAAGCAAAACGTTTCCTGATCTTCTCGTTCCTGATCACTTCGGATGGAGTGGTGAACTCGATCTCCTTCTCCCTGCAGTAATCCTTCAGGAAAGCAAAGTCAGGAATGATAAGGGCTCCAGCGAACTTCTGGTTTTCCCCCACCACCATCATCTGGTCGATGAATAATGACTCTTTGAATTTATCTTCAATTGGCTGGGGACTAACATACTTCCCGAAGGAAGTCTTGAATAATTCCTTCTTACGCCCCGTAATTTTAAGCTGGCCTTCAGGCTCTATTTGGCCCAGGTCGCCTGAATGGAACCAGCCTTCTCTGTCTACTGCATCCCTGGTCATTTCAGGTTCCTTATAATAGCCGATCATGACCCCGGGGCCTTTCACGCATATCTCTCCGTCATTGGCAATCCTGACCTGGGTGTTTTTTAAAACCGGTCCAACCGTCCCGAATTTAATTCCGTTTTCGCAGAAATCCGATACCGCGATCACGGGTGATGTTTCGGTAAGACCGTAACCTTCGAGTATGTGGATTCCTGCACAGGTGAACATTCTTCCGAGCCTGGGTTGCATTGCTGCACCTCCCGAAACGATGATACTGATCTCACTTCCAAGAGCTTCCCTCCATTTACAGTAAACCAAATGGTCGTACAATTTACGCTTGAGTTCATAAAACCAGCCGTTGGCCCCATTCATCTCATACCTTAGAGCAAGGTGGAAGGCCCACCAGAATATCCAGCTCCTGATACCGGTAAGTTTATGCCCGGTGGAAACCAGGCGGTCATAGATCTTTTCGAGCAGGCGGGGTACTGTAGTAAGGATCTGTGGCCTTACTTCCTTCATATTATCAGTGATGGTACCTATGTTTTCTGCATAGTAGACCGAAATCCCGTCGTACTGGTACAGGTAATTCATCATGCGTTCATACACATGGCATAACGGCAGGTAGCTTACGGCTCTCGCCTCTTCGCCAAACGGGGGAATGTGGGCGCAGGCTTTGAAGTTAGAAATGATATTGCTGTGCGAAAGCATAACCCCTTTGGGATTGCCTGTAGTTCCCGAAGTATAGATGATGGTCGCCAGGTCGCCCGGCCCTACCGATGCTTTGCGGTTTTCAAGCAGGGTGGGATCCGCATTGGCTTTTCCAAGGTCAATCAGTTCACTCAGGTGTTTCAGTTCGTGATGATCCCTGTAGGTATATATTCCCTGCAAGGTGGGAACCTCCGGAAGTATATGCTGTATTTTACGGAGGAGTTCCATCCCCGAAACAAATACATACTTTACCTCGGCATGGTTCAGTATATACATATAATCCGATTCGCTGACCGTGGGATAGATCGGCACGTGTACTGCGCCAACCTGCAGAATGGCCATATCGACGATGTTCCATTCAACCCGGTTCGGGCTGATCTGGGCTATTTTATCACCAGGCTGCACACCCAGGGCCAGGAAACCGTAACTGATATTATCGGCCATTTCACGGTATTGCCGGATGCTGAATTTGACCCATTGCCCGTTTTCCTTTGAGGCTATGACATCATCCTTTGGTTTGTATTTCAGCTCATAATAAGGTAAAAGATCAAAAATTCGGATTACTTCCATTGTCAACAATGTTTAAATGAGAACCCTGAGTTTGAGCTGCAATGTTAGTAAAAAATGACATCCAACTGCTTAATCTTTGTGAAAATGCATGGATGAAGCCTGTGCGGTCGGCATCAGCACAAGGTCGTTGATGTTCACATGACCGGGCAGGGTGGTGGTGTAATACACAACGTCTGCAACATCTTCGGCCGATAATGGTTTGAATCCTTTGTAAACATTATCGGCCCTTTGCTGATCGCCTTTAAAACGCACGAGCGAGAACTCCGTGTTTGCCGCTCCTGGTGAGACCTGTGTTACTTTAATGTTATGCGTCACGAGGTCGATGCGCATGCCTTTTGTGATGGCATCCACGCCGAACTTTGACCCGCAATATACATTGCCGTTCGGGTAAACTTCTTTTCCCGCAACAGAACCGATGTTGATGATATGCCCCTTTTTCCTGGCCACCATCAGCGGGGCCACAAACCGGGTCATGTAAAGCAGGCCCTTCATGTTTGTATCGATCATTCGTTCCCAGTCCTCAAGCACCCCTTCGTGAACCGGGCTCATGCCTACAGCAAGGCCGGCATTGTTCACCAGCACGTCAATGGCTTTCCATGGCTCAGGCAGTGATTGAATGGCTTTCTCAACTTCTGCAGGTTTCCTCACGTCGAAACACAGTGCGAGGGCCTCGGCCTTGTACTCAGAGGTGAGCTTTATATAAAGTTCATCCAGCCGGTCTTTCCTGCGGCCGGTGATGATCAGTTTATGCCCGTTCTCTGCAAATTTCAGCGCAATTGCTCTGCCAAAACCGGATGTGGCGCCGGTTACTAAAATTATCTTTTTCATGGTAATCTTATATTCAGGTAGCGAGGTATTGAGAAGCGAGAAGCGAAATTTTAAAACCTTATTTCGCCACTTCACTAGCTCACTACTTCGCTACATTCTTTTCTATCCATTGCCTTGCATTCACGAATGCTTCAACCCAGGGGGCCACCTCATCTGCCTTGCGGTCTTCGGGGTAATATGCCCATTGCCAGGGCAGTACGGCGTCCTCGATATGCGGCATGATGGCCAGGTGGCGGCCGTCAGCCGAAGAAATGCAGGCTGCATCGTACTGCGAACCGTTGGGATTTGCAGGGTACCCGTAATAACTGAATTTTGCCGGGATGTGGTAGTTTTCTTCCTGAAGGGGAAAGTTGAATTTTCCTTCGCCGTGGGCAGTCCACACCCCAAGCCTTGACCCTGCAAGGGATTGCAGCATCACCGAATGGTTCTCCTGCACGCTCAGGTTGATAAAGGCACATTCGTACTTATGCGAATCGTTCCACGACATTTTTGGGTGCAGCTGGTGCTCCGGGTAGATCAGCCCAAGCTCGACAAGCAGCTGGCAGCCGTTGCAAACGCCAAGACTGAGCGTGTCTTTACGGGCAAAGAAACTGTCCAGGGCTTTTTTGGCTTTCTCATTATACATGAATGAACCCGCCCAGCCTTTAGCTGAACCAAGAACATCTGAATTGCTGAACCCTCCAACAAAAACAATCATGTTCACATCTTCGAGGTTCTCTTTTCCCGAGATCAGGTCGGTCATATGGATGTCCTTTACATCCATTCCCGCCATGTACATGGCCCAGGCCATGTCGCGGTCACGGTTCACGCCCTGCTCACGTATAATGGCAGTCTTTACACCCGTTGGCTTGCGTCGTTTCAGGTCAATCCCGAACTGTTCGGCTTTGCCTGTGAATGTTTCGGGGAAACGATATTTCAGCGGCTGGTTTTTATAATTGGCATACCGTTCAAGAGCCAGTTTCTCGCCGCATTGCCTGCGGTCGAGCAGGTATGACGTTTTGAACCATATGTCCCTGAAATAATCTATATCTAAATTAATTTCATGACTGCGGATGACGACCTGCCTCATATCCGACGGGCGGCCGATGAGGTGGGCCTCCGGGCCGGATGCCCTTTTCAATTCCGACTGCAGCTCAGCTGCATCGGGTTCCCTGACCTGTAGTACAAGACCCGGGTTCTCGGAAAAAAGCAATTTAATAAGATCCTGTTCGACGATGCTGCTGAATTCAAGATCAAGTCCCATACTGGTATGAGGAAAAGTCATTTCCAGGAGGGTTGTGATGAGCCCTCCTGCTGAAATATCATGTCCGGCAAGTATCTTTCCTTTGGTGATCCAATCCTGCACAAGTATGAAAGCCGCTATAAATGCTTTCGTGTTTTTGATATCAGGGGCCGAGTCGCCCAGCCTGTTCAGGACCTGGGCCAGGCTGCTGCCTCCCGGTTTGTATTCGTCCGAGGAAAGGTCAATGTAAAGGAGGACCGTATTTTTTTCTTCGGATAAACAGGGGCTGACGGCTTTGCGAACTTCGCTCACCCCGGCAACAGCCGAAATGATCACGGTTCCCGGTGAATAGACTACTTTGCCATCCGGATATTTCTGGGTCATCGAGAGGCTGTCTTTCCCTGTCGGGATGTTGATCCCAAGGTTGAGGGCGAATTCGCTTACCGCTTTTACTGCCTTGTAAAGACGCGCATCCTCACCGGGGTTCCTGCAGGGCCACATCCAGTTGGCGCTGAGTGAAATTCCTTTTATTCCATGGGTCAGTGGAACCCAGACCAGGTTTGTCAAAGCTTTGGCGATAGAGAGCCTCGAACCTGCCTCAGGATCGATGAGGCCGGCGGCCGGGGCATGCCCCAGCGATGTGGCGATCCCTTTTTCTCCCTGGTAGTCGAGGGCCACCAGGCCGAGGTTGTTCAAAGGCAACTGAACCGGGCCGCAGGTCTGCTGCATTGCAATCTTCCCCGAAACCGCCCTGTCGACTTTGTTCGTCAACCAATCCTTGCAGGCGACCGCTTCGAGTTGTAAGACCTGCTCCAGAAGCTTTGGTATATCATAACGCCCATCATGTCCATCACGGCCACTGCGGTCTTCACGAATCACGGCGGCAAAGTCAGTTTTCACCACTGAATCCCTCATGATCGTCCTGGGCGGCTTCCCGAAGAAATCATCCACGTTAAGATCGATGGGTTTTGTTCCATCACGCCGGTCTTCAAAAATAAACTGATGGTCGCCGGTGGCCCTTCCGACGACATACAGTGGTGCCCGTTCACGTGTTGCAACTTCTTTGAGGACTTCGATATCTTTTTCCCTGATCAGCAATCCCATCCTTTCCTGGGATTCATTACTGATGATCTCTTTGTCGGAGAGCGTGGGATCTCCTATGGGCAAGGCATCAATATAGATCCTGCCACCCGTGGCTTCAACAAGCTCGGAGATTGAGTTCAGGTGACCCCCGGCCCCGTGATCGTGAATGGAAACGATGGGATTTATTCCCATCTCGATCATCCCCCTGATGGCGTTGAAAACCCTTTTCTGCATCTCGGGATTGGAACGCTGCACCGCATTAAGTTCGATGGCATTGCCGTATTCGCCTGTTGCAACAGAAGAAACGGCCCCTCCGCCCATCCCGATACGGTAATTATCACCTCCAAGGACGACCACATCTTCACCCCCCACAGGTATTTCTTTCTGGCTGTCTTCCTCCTTGCCAAATCCTATCCCGCCTGCAAGCATGATCACCTTATCGTAACCGAACACTTTGTCATTCTCTGCATGTTCGAAAGTAAGGACCGACCCGCAGATCAGGGGCTGTCCGAACTTATTCCCAAAATCGCTTGCCCCGTTGGAAGCCTTGATCAGCAGATCTTCCGGGTTTTTGTACAGCCATCTTCTTCCGGGGAATGCTTTTTCCCATTCACGTCCGCCATCCAGACGCGGATACGAGGTCATGTAAACTGCGGTGCCTGCCATGGGGATGCTGCCTTTTCCACCGGCCATGCGGTCGCGGATCTCACCCCCGCTGCCGGTGGCTGCTCCGTTGAAAGGTTCAACGGTCGTAGGGAAATTATGCGTTTCGGCTTTGAGGGAGATCACGCAGTCGATATTTCTGATAGTAAAATAATCAGCTTTGACCGGGTTGCCGGGTGCGAACTGTTCGATCTCCGGTCCTGAAATGAAGGCTACATTATCTTTGTACGCCGATACCAGGAAATTCGGATGTTCCTTCGACGTCTTTTTGATCAGGGCAAACAAAGACTCCGTCATTTCCTTCCCGTCGATGATGAAAGTGCCATTGAAGATCTTGTGACGGCAATGTTCGGAGTTTACCTGTGAAAAGCCGAATACTTCACTATCGGTAAGCTTACGGCCGATCTTTTTGCTAAGCCCGTCGAGGTAAGCGACTTCTTCACTGCTCAGGGCAAGACCTTCCGTCAGGTTATATGAAGCAATATCGTCAATATAAATTACCGGGTCAGGTTCATGCTCGATGTGAAAGCTATCCTGGTCGAGGCCTTCATAGACATGCTGAAGCATGGGATCAATAGCCTGATGAGTTATGAGTGATGAGTGATGAGTGATGAGTGATGAGTGATCGCTGCTGACGGATGTTTCATCACTTAAAACCCGTTCGAATTCCTCTATCCTTGTGATCCCCCTGATGCCCATATTCTGGGTGATCTCAACGGCATTGGTGCTCCAGGGTGTAATCATTTCTTTTCTCGGCCCGATGAAGGATCCCGCCAAAACAGGTTCGGCGATACAAACCGCATCGCCGAACAGCCAGGTCAGTTTTTCGACATCCGTTGAACCCAGTGGATCCATGTGCTCCACTGCATAATATTTGTCGATGTTTTTAAAGAAGGTCAGCATGTTCCGAGCAATAATATTGATGCTTTTCGCTATTTCGCCATTTATTTTACGACCCTAAATATCTTTCAGCCTCAATAGCTGCCATGCATCCCGTTCCCGCCGCTGTGATCGCCTGACGGTAGTGATGATCCTGTACGTCTCCTGCAGCGAAAACCCCTTCAACGCTGGTCGAGGCCGTTCCGGGTTTTGTCTTGATATAATTCATATCATCCAGATCAATCTGGCCCTGGAAGATCTCGGTATTTGGTTTATGCCCGATAGCTACGAAGAACCCGTGGACCTCTAAGTCCTTTGATTCCCCGGTCTTTACATTCCTGACGCGCAGCCCTGTAACCCCGGAATCATCACCCAGCACTTCCTCAGGAACACTGTCCCAGAGCATTTCTATATTCGACGTATTCATAACCTTATGCTGCATGGCCTTGGAGGCTCTAAGTTCATTGCGCCTGTGGATCATATAAACCTTTTTGCAGAGCTTGGCAAGATAGGTGGCTTCTTCTGCGGCGGTATCCCCTCCCCCGACGATGGCAACATCTTTCCCGCGATAGAAGAACCCGTCGCAGGTTGCACAACCGGAGACTCCCATGCCCATGAATTTCTTTTCTGATTCAATCCCAAGCCATTTGGCCGATGCACCGGTGGCGATGATCACTGTATCTGCTTTGACCGTCTTTCCGTCATCCGCAGTCACAGTAAAAGGGCGATTGGAAAGGTCAACGGAAGTCACAACCCCGAACCTTACTTCAGTCCCGAAACGTTCGGCCTGCTGCTTGAACTCTTCCATCATTTCAGGACCGGTGATACCTTTGGGATACCCCGGGAAATTTTCGACTTCGGTGGTTATGGTAAGTTGTCCGCCGGGCTGCATTCCCTGGTATATTACCGGTTTCAGGTCGGCCCTGGCTGCGTAGATCGCGGCGGTATATCCTGCAGGTCCGGAGCCTATGATCAGGCAACGAATATGTTCAGTGTTTTCGCTCATTTTATTGCTTTTTTATTCTTGTGCAAAGGTAAAGAAAAATCGGTGATCAGGCCAGCTCCGTAAATCTTCCCCTGCACATCTTTCAGGCGGATTTGTTATCAAAGAACCTGAAATGCCTAAATTTACGTTTCAATCCATCTCCATATGAAACGATACCTCCTGATCCTGCTTTTCTCCTCTGCCTTCCTGTCCCTGACCCTGGCATCCAGGCACCAGGAAGACAAAAAACTGATAATCGGCATTACCTATGCACCTCCTTACATCATAAACAAGGAGGGCATTATGTCGGGGGTTTGTATTGACCTTTGGAGGCTTATCAGCGACACCCTAAGGATATCATATGAATACAAGGTCTATCCTTCCACTGATACACTGATGCATGATTTACAGGCCGGTGCTATCGACCTTTCGATCCTTCCCCTAACTGCAACAAGCGAACGTCTTGCAAAGTTAAAATTGTCAATCCCCTTTTATATTTCCAATATGGGAATTGCAACCCGGATCGAGAAACAATCTGCATTTCTCCAGTTGCTAAAGAATATTTTTTCATGGAAGATAATACGTTCATTGCTTTTTATATTCCTTATAGCCACAATTTTTGCTGTGTTTCTCTGGCTGGCCGAGCGAAAAGGAAATGCACAGCAATTCAGGCCCGGGTTTATCGGTGTGACCGATGGCATCTGGTGGGCGTTCGTAACAATGACAACGGTGGGATACGGCGATAAGATCCCGAAAACAAGATTGGGAAGGATACTGGCTATTTTCTGGATGTTTTTTGCGATCGGCTTGTTCTTTATAGCTTCCGGGGTTGTTTCTTCCGAACTGACTGTCAACAGGCTGCAATCCCAGATAAAAAACCCTGACGACCTTAGTAATTGCAGGGTGGGCGTGGCTTACAAATCAGGGTATGCCGAAACCCTCAAGAGGCATAATATTCCATATTCCTCTTTTTCTTCTCCCTGGGATGGCCTTAAGGCTATAGATTCCGGCTTTATTGATGCTTTTGTTTATGACCAGGCGCTGCTTCAATACCTGGTTACAAAATATAAACTGAACGAAAATATCGTGATCATTCCCAGCGGTTTAAACCTGCAATACTTTTCCTTTATGGCCGGCAAAAACAACCAGGCATTGATAGACAGGATTAATCCTGCATTGTTGAAGGTTATTGACAGCGATGCCTGGGGAGAGATTTTATCGAGGTATGGCATTGAACATTATGAGGGATTACAATCCCCGGGTGAATAATGATCCCACTATGACAAAGTATCCGGCTAACATTTAAGGTTGGATTATCAGGAATTCTTTCTATATTTGCACTCCCAAATCGGGATATCGGGGCGTGGCGCAGTTGGCTAGCGTACTTGCATGGGGTGCAAGGGGTCGGAAGTTCGAGTCTTCTCGCCCCGACCAGGAAAGAAAAGGGTTTCAGAAATTCTGAAACCCTTTTTTATTTAATAGTATACACATTAGTATTGGATTTATACTGATCCTGGTATATGTTAGATAATAAATCATTTAAAATGCTCGGTTTGCATCGGCCCCGGGGGAGGTAAATACTATCGACTTGCCCAACCAGATACTTTTCTAATGTTTCACTGCTTGATGAATTTTCCGGTTTCTACACCATGGTCTCTGGTGAGTCTCACAAAATATACCCTGCCGGGAAGGCTGGAGATGTTAGGCTGGGACCTTGGCCTGACGATCTGGGTCCTGGGCTTGACGATCTGACGCTTGATGAGATGCTGACCGCTGATGTCCGAATTGGATAATTAACTCTGAACGTGTGTTACAAAGGTGTCGATGGTTACCTGGTTGGTAAGAGCATGGTCAGGATACAATAAAAACCATGAGGCCTGAGGTTCATTTATCCCCAAATGATTGGAATCATATTTCATAACAGAACCTTTTCGTGATTCGGACCAATCCTGAAATGCCAAATAAAGCTGACCGGTTGGACTAAAGGCAAAGTTTGTAAACCAACCCACATCTTCAGTAAAACCTGTAATTCCAACCTTTGACCAGGTGGTTCCATCATATCTCAGCACTGTTGCTTTTTCATAATCCTGTCCGTTTTAAATAGCAAAAAAAAGCAGGCTCACTTCAAAATTTCATAATATATACGAAAAAATCCTGTTTGCAACAATCTGTTTAAATTTTTCGGCGGCGGTGAGAAAAAAACATTGTACCAGTGATGCTCTTATTGAACACGTTTGAAAGGGGTGTATCCCATTTATCTCTAAAAACAGATTTTTACAGGAACTTTCAAAATAATTGCACAATTTTTCCCGGGAATTAATTTATTTCTGTTCATTTGCAATTTATGAACCAGGGCAAAAGAAACAAAAACCAGGTTATTAATGGAAATATTGATACAATTATGGAATTACACAAACATTCGTTTAAATTATGGCATAATAAAAAATTGGGAGAATACCTTCTGGAATTTTTCATGCTTTTCCTTGCCATATTTCTTGGATTTATTGCAGAGAATATCAGGGAGAACCATGTTGAAAGGCACAGGGAAAAGCATTATATAAAGTCAATGATAAACGACTTAAAAACAGATACTCTCGAACTGGGTAAGAACATAATTCAGTTTCAAAAGTTGTTGAAAATGCAGGATACTTTAATAAAAATGTATCCTCAGATGAAAAACGGTTTTAAAGTATGTTTTTTCGTCAATCTTAAAGGGGTTGACCGGTACCCTGACTTTATTTATACGGATGGCACAATTCAGCAGCTGAAAAATTCCGGTGGTTTCAGGTTGATTGAGGATAACAGTGTCGTTGATAGTATTATGACATATGATGCTCTTGTTCGTAATGCCTTGCTAAATGAAGCTGTTCTTGGGCGATTACTTGAAAAAATGAAGGAAGAGGAAACAGAGATATTTGATCAGCAAAAACTTAATGAGGAATTCTCTAAAGGAAAAACACTTCAACAATTGGAAGGTGAATACATAGATTATTTGTTAACGCACGATAAAATAACAATTTCCAGATATTACAACAAGATTCTATTATACAACCGGCTTTGTATAATTATTGAAAAAAATATGAAAAGAGTTAAATATTCAGCCACAGCATTGATCAGCTACTTAAAAACAGAGTATCATCTTCAGGATATATAATCAGTTGTCTATCTAATCAATGGCATGTGTCCAATGGCCAGCTATGGCTTCTGCTACCGAAGCAATCAGTGGAATCATCTTGAAGGATTAAAAAGAGACTGAGAGTTTGCAAAAATAATTCCGGAAATTTTGACTTTCTATTTTTATTATTATATTTTTGCCTGAAATAATTGGGTAAAAACCTAAAATCATCATTACTATGAAAAAAACTAATTTAAGTATAACTATCATTATGTTAGTTATACTGATTACAGGAGTCTCCCTGTCAGGATGCAAAAAGAAAAGTACGACCCCAACTCCGGTAGTACCTTCATTTGTTGTTACTGCCACAACGGTAAATCTCCAGGGTGGCGGTGAGGGACTTCAATTTTATGCAAAATGTGCGAATACTGATGTCAAGATGACAAAAGTGACTGTTACAGATCCTATCGGTACCAATTCGCTTACTTATAATCTCAACGGGACTTATTTTGTTGCAAACCAGGTTTTTATGCTTGAAGATGCAACTTCAGCCTATACCAAAGAAATAGGCACATGGTCCTTCGTTTTTGTAGGAAACCTCACATCTGATGGATCCGCATTTTCAGTTGGAGCAACTTTAGCTGTTGGGAAAAAATAAAGTATTTTAAGCAAAGGTCGCTTTTTTTGAAAGTAACCTGCTGAGGTTATCGACGGGATCAGTTTTAACGCCGGACCTTGGCATTTTGCTTGGTATTTGTTCCTTCCCTCGGTTTGGGGGAACTCTCTGGAAGTAATAACTTTCCCATTACGATCATGAATTTTCAATACATATCACCCACTCTGATTGTGTCATGTATAACTTACATGGATCGCATTAATAAAAAGTAAAGATTGATTTGCTGATGAAATAAATCACAGGAGTTGTTGTTTTTATACTCAGAAGGAAGATTGAAAGACTGCTAAAACAACCATTAACTCCTGAAATGCCATGAAAACCATTCAGCATAATACAAATGATGCAATCGACAACAGGTTGAGCTTGTCAAACCATAAGATTAAAGTTCCAAAAACAAAAGTTTCAACAGGATCACTGACGGGTAAATACCCGGTCGTGCTTGATGACGGCAGGACAATTATTTTTATCTCCGATAAAAGCAAGGAAAGCGAAACCAGGTCGAGATATGCCCTGAGAAAATGATATTGAAGAATCTCCCTAATGTAAGAGAAGCTGGGGAATTTACCTTGATAATCAATGATATGTACCCCGGTTTAACAGCAATGGGAGTTGACCTGGAAAGGTTAAAATCATTATAATCACAACCAAATTATTAAATAACTTGACAATCGTTTTTTGTTGTATCTTTGTATGGAATTAGTCTAATTTAATTTAATAAAACGAGAACAGATCATGAAAAAGATAACCATATACATTTCCCTGGTAACACTGATGTTAATCATCGTTCCGGGAACACAGACCCTTATTGCAAGGGATCATTCCACTTTGGCTTTTAAATCAAATGAAAAGCAGAAACTTAACAATATCATTGTTGAAGCTGTCAAATATCCTGATTTTTCACTCAGCAAGGAAGAACGTGGTGATATCACCGTAACTTTCTCTCTGACGGATGAAGGAAAGATCAAGGTTGAAAAGATCATTGCGCCTTCAAAGCGTATTGAAGATTATGTAATGGAACAACTCACTGACGTAATCGCCAAAGATGTGTTGCATTCGTACAACCAGCAATATTCTGTAAAATTCCGTTTTGAGAACAGTTAATCCTGTTAACCCCATTTGAATGATTGAAAACCGTGGTCAGAACGAAGAAATGACCGCGGTTTTCTTTTAATATCTGTACCTCGCATATAACCGGAGATCCTTTATGGGTCAGATTATACCCTCACCAGGGTGTAGGCGTACCATATCATTTTAAGAAAATTCAGCGGCTTGTCCATATCACAGATGAGTTGCTTGCGTTCAAGCTTATCATATGGAAGAATGCCACCTCCCATTTCTGATTGCAGTTTTTCAAGCATTCGTAAGGCAACCATCCCCCTCGCCATAATATTGGCAAACAGGATAATGAAGAACTCGGTATCTGTTTTTTTATTAGGCAGTTTCCTGGTCATCCGGCAGAACCTAATACATTCTGCCCTGTAGAACCTCTGGAATTCCACGAAATCGTCGCAGGTAGTGGCCAGGGTGGATATACCTTCACTGACGTCCTTCCAGATATCAAAAATATCCTGGGTGATCTGTAAAACACCTCCCATCTGGTACATCACATCGATTGCCTGCTGCGTTGGGATCTCGTGAATGAGGTAATGAAAAAGGATATGCGACCAGGCGCCTTTATCCCAGGTGGTTTTAAGCAACTCCTCCCGGGAAAGATCCTTTCCCAGTTGTTTTTCCGATTCAATCTGTGCTTTTATTACATGGTCAAAGGTAATTGTAAACCCTTCAGGACTGCTTACACTACCATGCAACCGGCAGAGAATTTTATTCACAATGGCCTCTTCCAGAGTTCCAGGATTTGTCCGCTCAGAAAAGGACAGGAAACTATTCAGTTGTTCCCTGGATATTTGTTTGTTATCGGTGAAATCATCGATCAGGGGAGTTGCAATCCCGCCCAAAACTGCATTTTCCCTTTCTGCCTCAGATAACCTTCTTCCGTATAGCTTGGCATATACTTCACAAACCAGTGGCACACCAAAACAATAATAAGTCCTTATCTTCTTAAGGGCCGCGGGCGCCAGTTCTGTGTTATAAAATTCGTAAAAGGGCAACAGGAACGAAGCAACGAAAAGATCATTAAATTTTCTTTGCTTTAAAATAAATTCAAAGAAAAACCAAATCACTTTTATGATACGGAAGGTATACATCAGAATCCATTGGTAAATAATTAGTTTTGCAAACTCAAATACCAATAAACAAACTTACATAATTATACAAAGCTGAAGGCGGGGAACATTTTGACCTTTAGAAGACGCAAGGGTGAAGAAATAAGACTTTCTCCCTCAGTCAAATGTATGAACTCCAGGGTGGGAACGGTGATTAATCCGGAAAAATCAGGTTGCATAAAAAAAGCCCGGGTTCAGAACCCGGGCTTTTTTTATTAATATAATCAAATTACTTCTTTTCAGGAGTTGTGGTCTTCTTGTCCTTATCGCAGCACTTTCCACCATCCTTATGTCCCGTACAACCAGGCTTGCAACCTTCCTTGGTATCCTTTGAAGAAGCCTTGGCATCGGTTTTAGCAGTAGTTGTGGTTGTCGAAGGAGATGCTTTGGTGTCTTTAGTTGCTTTATCCTGGGCTACAACGCTGGTCGAAAGGAAAGCTGCCACAGCAATCATTCCGATAAATAATGTTACTTTTTTCATGGATTGTTCTATTTTAAATTTATTATTTGATTAACGCATAAAATTATTTAATAGTGCAAATTTATAAATTTTTCTTGAGAGTAGATGACATTTCCCATAATTTTTTCCCATTTCCCGGATTCAATGCTTTGGAATCCACCTCTTTACGATTCATCAGGAAAAAATAATCAAAATGCTTGCTCTCAACATCATGCGAAACAGCAAAATAAATCACAGGTACGCATGCATCCTCAGGGGATTTGAAAAACATCCTGAATACCAATTTCAGCAAAGGCTGGAACACTTTAGGGGACTCTCTTGCAATGGCCGAATTGACAGGTCCCGGGCACAATGCAAAAACCGAACAGGAATTGCTGCCGTTGGGATTAAGGCGCCTCGACAATTCCACTGCAAAGGTCGTAAGCAGGAGTTTATTGTGGCCGTAATGTTCCATAGACTGCTTGATCCCATAGGTAGTGAATTTTCCGAAATCATTCCATTGTATGCTGGCGGGATTCCTGTGCGATTCGCTGGAAACAAAAATGATCCGGGGGACGGAACTTCCGTTAACGTCATGATTAACTGCAGACTTAAGCTCACTATTAACCGGGCCAAAACTCAGTGATCCCAGGCTGCCATTCTCTACCAGCGTGGTTACATACAAAAATTTTGAAAAATAATTTACCATGAACATCTCTTCGAATCCCTGCGGGGTTTTCCTTGATTTATTCGGGACCACACCTGCATTACAGATCAGGATATCAATGGGGGCAAACCTGCTTTTCAGCTCAAGGCAAAGCTTTTCAATGCTTCTGGCGTCGGTGAAATCCACATGCAGCATATGCACATTCTTATTCCCGCTCAGTTTTTTAACCTCTTCACCCTTCAAAGGAATCCCGCTGCGGCAAACCATGACCGTTTTAGCGCCCCTTGCTGCTATCTCAACTGCAATGGCAAAACCAAGGCCGGAACTGGCTCCGTCAACAACGACCGTCTTCCCGTCAAGCCGGTCCGAATCGTTGACCGCTGCATCAGGAACCTTCTTTTTAAACAGGTCAAGAATGCCTGTTAGTGTGGCCCTGAATGGATCTTTGTATTTCTGCTGCTTATTCTCTTCCATAATGTTCTTTCATGAATTTCTGGTAATGCGAAGTGTGTTCGTCGATGTCGGCTTCGGTAAGCCCGAAATCAGCCAGCGAATATTTGTGAATGCCATGTTTTTGATGAGGATGCTCCTTTTCATGCAGGCTGAAACGTTTGACCAGCGAATCATTCAGCCCTCCGTCAAGTGAATAGATACGGTCCAGCTGCTTCATGGAATCCCCAACGAGATCTTTATAGTAAATGTCAAGAAATTTATCGTTATTGTTTTCCTTAAGCCTGAATTCCAACGCCTGCCGAAGCATATACCCTGTCTTTCTCACCCAGTGGGCCGCGATCTTCCTTTCATCCACATCGTCGCTGAACATCATGTAATTGTAAGTAAGCATGCTTAAATACGATGGAACTGATTTATATATATTCCTATGGGGCCAGATGAACTTCACATCATTGAAATATTTCGCGATGAGATGCGGAAACTCAAGATGATGGGGAGTTTTCAGCACCCATCGCTTTGCCGGTTTCACCCATTGAAGAAACTTCAGAAGTTTAACGGCATATTCATATGCAGGAGACTGGTCAGTTGTTTCAAGCCAGGCTGCATAGGAAGGAACATTCATCATAGCCTCTGTAGTTGTGCTGAGGAAGCTTACATCGAGCATCAGTATATCCTCTTCAGGTTGAATAGCATCGATAGGATGGATCGCAAAGAAGCCCGGCGACATGAGTTCCACAGCTTTTACGGAAGTGCGGGCCACCCTTATGCGTTGGGGATCTTCATACGCCACTGAAGGTCTGAAATCAAGATTTAATGGCATGGGATTGATCACCTCCCAGCTGGGAATCACCCTGTGGTTGGGATCGGCCGCAAGCAGGCGGTGAAGCTTGGTTGTCCCGGTTCTTTGTAACCCTACAATGATCCAGGCGGGATACAGCTCCTGTTCAAGGATCTCAGGATGTTTTTTAAAGAAGTACTCAGCCCTCAGCCTGATGCTGATCAGGCTTGCCAGTCTTTCCCTGGTGATAAACCTTCCAATGGGATGAAGATTTGCTTCCTCGTTGATCGACTTGAGCATCCGATCAACAGGCTCATCCTGAAAATCCTTTCCCAGGTTGCTCAAACCAGTTTTCTTTCTGGCTTTTCGGATCAGGTCGTCCTTGTCAAGCTTTATTTTACTGCCGAGAAAATAGCTGCCCTTCCACACCGAATTTATGCCTTTAAATAAAAGTGGCCTTGTTACGAAATTCTTATTATTCATTATTTCCTTTTAGATTGCCTATTGCCTATTGGCTATTGCCAACTTTAACCACCCTGCACCCCGGCTCAACTGCCACCGCACCCGTAGCAAGCCGATACCACCTCCACAACATCGTTCCCTCATTATGCCCGCAGGTATTGATCCAGTTGGGATGCCCGGGATCGGAATGCGCTACTATTACCTTTACTGAACCGTCAGCTTCATAATGCGCCGAAGCTTTGTTGATGCATATTGTAAAATACCTGTAATCCAGAGATTCCATCCAGTAATTGTTAAGCTGGAAATTCCAGGAATCGCATAGGGGAGGCTTAACCTCAATGACCAGGGCCTCATCCCGGGCCAGTTTCCAGTAGCTGTGGTAATATATGATGGAAGCATCTCCCCCTGCATCATTTGATTTTTGCGGATCAAATAACGGCAGTTTGTTTGTGTGCTCCCTGAAGCCCCTGGCCCACCTTGTGAACATAAGAGCTGCGCCTCCCACGAACATGGAAGCGGTCTTCAGCCCTTCGTCAACCATAGCGGGCGTGAGGCCTGCCGGAGCTTTCCTGCCGTCAAGGTTTGATATGCTTATCTCTGCTGGCGTTTCCCTGAAACGATCAAGGAAGGTTTGCCTCACCATCAGCATGCTGGTGCTGTCTTCAATTTTCAGCCAGTTCTTTCCTTTCTTTTCCTTACTGAGGATGACCTCGAAACTCCCATCCGGCTCATACTCGATCTCATGATGTTCGAGAACCGCACATGGCGCCATTCCCCCGGTAGTCCCGTAATTCCCGTTCTGGGTGAACAAGCCGAAATAATCAATAGAATTTCTCCTGCCGCACAGGCGATATTCATAATTCCCGCTGATCTGGGCGTTAAAATAATAATTGTCGGGATTATCGGCACCTAGTTTGATCGTTTCATGGGCGGTTCGCCTTAAAACAGGAAACGCAGGGTCTGCATATTCTATGAACGCTTCAAGCCCGCCGCGTGTAAGCCTGCTCAGGTAACGTAAACCTTCGGCCTGGCTATTGGCATCCCTCGGGGTTCCGGGCATCTGCAATGCAGCCCCGGCAGCTTTGAGATTGTCGCAGAACTCATCCCACGCTTTCCCTGTAATGATTCGTTCCCTGTGGATGTCATCCTCGGTCTGTCCCTTTATCTTTAAAAGGACTGACTGCCAGGATTTCATAAGCCTGAGAAAGAAAAAAAGCAACTTAGACATTAGTTGAAATTTAAGTATTATTGCAGGCCGCAAATTTAGGAAATATCATGAATGACAGTAAATGGGCCCTGATCGCAGGATCGGCGGAGGGATTGGGAAAGGCATTCACCGAACTTCTCGGTTCGCAAGGGTTTAATCTTATCATGGCCGACCGGGACGAAGGATCGCTGAATAAACTGGCTGATGAGGTTTCGGTGAAAAACCGTATTAAGATCCGCAGGCTGGTCGTGGATCTCGGGAATAAAAATGCCTGGGAAACCTGCATGGATGAAGTAAAAACCGTTGAATGCAGCCTGCTCGTGATGAATGCGGCCAATTCCGACGTAAAACCTTTCCTTGACCATGATCCTGTTAGCCTTGAAAAATTCGTCGAAGTCAACACCCGCACACCTCTTTTGCTGGTTCATGCCTTTGCATCCCATCTCAGGAAGCATGGCATGACTGGGAATATCCTTCTGATTTCATCCATGGCGGGACTCCTCGCCCCGGTATATGTTGCCCCGTATGCTGCCTCCAAAGCTTACCTTATTTCGCTTGGCAGGTCGCTGTACAGCGAGTTCCGGCACTATGGCATCGGCATTACGGTTTGCTGCTCAGGGATTATTAACACTCCTAAATTCCTCGAAAGCAAGCCGCAGGGTAAACCAAGCATGGCCAACCCGGCCAGAGTGGCTGCCTTTGCTGTAAAAAATTGCGGAAAAAAGGCGGTCTGCATCCACGGACGCATAAACCGCCTAAATTACTTTATTCTGTCAAAGATTCTCCCTGCTTCCCTTTCAACATATTTCGTGAACAGGACGATGAGGAAAATATACCCTGCTTTCTCCCGCTGATATTATGCTGAAGATATATCCCGCTTTCTCTCACTGATACTATGTGAAAGACCGGCACTATTTTCTCTCGCTGACAGGGATATACTTATGGTCTGGTTCAACAGCCTTGTATGCGGGACGAATAATCCTCCGGCCGCTGATCAATTCCTCAAGGCGGTGTGAGCACCATCCCGAGATACGTGAAATAGCGAAGAGGGGTGTGAACAGTTCACGGGGAATCTTCAGGCATTCATATACAAAGCCACTGTAAAAGTCAACGTTGGGAGAGATCAGCTTGTCCTTGGTGCCCTTGAATTCATAATAAATTTCAGGTCCTATGCGCTCGATCGCCTCGTAAAGGGCCATTTCCTTCTCACGCCCTTTTTCCTTCGAAAGCATCCTTGCCTTTTCCTTGAGAAGTATTGCCCTGGGATCGGAAACAGTATACACTGCATGGCCGAAACCATAGATCTTCCCGCTCTTGTCGTAAGCCTCCTTCTTCAGTATCCTGCGCAGGTAATCGGTCACTTCATCATCATTTCCCCAGTTCTTTATATTGGCCTTGATGTTGTCCATCATGTCGATGACTTCGATGTTTGCACCTCCGTGGAGTGGTCCTTTAAGCGAACCGATTGCGGCAACCACGGCTGAATAAGTATCGGTGCCGCTCGAACTGACAACCCTGGTTGTAAAGGTGGAGTTATTCCCGCCGCCATGCTCTGCATGCAGCATCAGGCAAAGGTCAAGAAGCTCAGCTTCCAGGGGGGTGTAATCAGTCCCCTTGAGCATATACAGGAAATTCTCGGCAGTGTGCAATTTTTTATCGGGGTAGCGCACGGTAAGGGTGTCAAAATAGATCAGATGCCTCATGGCATGATAGGAATAAACGGCAATGGTCGGGAATTTTGCAATGAGGCTTATCGACTGCCTTATGACATTCTGAATACTGGTGTCGTCGGCATATTCGTCGAGAGTGTATAAGGCAAGGATCGAACGGGCCAGCATGTTCATGATATCCTTTCCTTTCATGGTCAGGATCATGTCCCTGTTGAAATTTTCAGGCAGGGCCCGTTGTTCTGCGAGTCCCTCCGAAAAGACCTTCAGTTCTTCTTCCTTCGGCAGACGGCCGAAAAGCAGCAGGAACACGGTTTCGTCAAACCCGGCGCGATTTTCGGCCTGGTTGCCTCGAACCAGATCGCTGATCTCGATTCCCCGATAAATCAGCTTTCCGTCGATTGCAACAAGTTTGCCGTCGATCTTTTCATAACCTACCACGCTGCCAACCCGGGTAAGTCCGACAAGTACCCCCGTATGGTCTGCGTTGCGCAGGCCTCGTTTCACATCAAACTGTTTGAATAGTTGTTCCTCTATTGTGCAGGAACTTTCCGTCTCAGGAGCATGTTCCGCAATGAATTTCTGCATATCCATAATGAGCGTGTATTATTTTACTTTTAAACTAAACTTCTTTCATATAATTGAGCGCACTGCCGGCTTTGAACCAGTGAATCTGCAGATCACTGTAACTGTGGTTCAGCAGAATCACTTCCGATTTTCCGCCGGCATGGTTTATTTTCATTTTAAGCGGTTTGCCGGGTGTGAAAGCAGCGAGTCCCGACAGTTCGAAGGTATCATCCTCAAGTATTTTATCATAATCTGCCTGATCACTGAATGTCAGGGCCAGCATTCCCTGTTTTTTCAGGTTGGTTTCATGGATCCTGGCAAAAGATCTGACCAGGACGACCCTGACTCCGAGATACCTAGGCTCCATGGCTGCATGTTCCCTGGAGGAGCCTTCACCGTAATTCTCATCCCCAACCACGATTGAAGGAATATTCCGGGCCTTGTAATCACGGGCTGTTTGTGAAACTCCTGCATATCCGCCAGTAATCCCATTCTTTACCGAATTGGTCTTTCCGTTGAATGCATTTACTGCACCCATCAGAAGGTTATCCGATATTTTATCAAGATGGCCGCGGTATTTCAGCCAGGGCCCTGCCATGGAGATATGGTCGGTGGTGCATTTACCTTTTGCCTTGATCAGCAACCTCAGGCCCTTGATATCTTTGCCGTCCCAGGCATCGAAAGGTTCAAGCAACTGCAACCTGTCCGATCCGGGCTTCACATCCACGCCGATACCCTTCCCCTCGGCAGGTGGCGCAATAAACCCCGGGTCTTTCACATCGAATCCAGCGGGAGGTAACTCGTACCCCTGTGGCTCGTCAAGCTTTACCTCCTGTCCATCCGCATTCAAAATAAAATCTGTGGCAGGATTAAAAGAAAGTCGTCCGCCCAGTGCCATGGCAGTTACCATTTCGGGTGAAGCTATAAATGCATGGGTTCCTGCATTGCCGTCGTTACGTTTTGCAAAATTCCTGTTGAAGGAAGTCACTATAGAGTTTTTTCTTTCGGGATCGTCTATCTTCCTGGACCATTGCCCTATGCAGGGACCGCATGCATTGGCCATGATCACCCCTCCGATTTCGTCAAAAGCTTCAAGCAGTCCGTCCCTTTCGGCAGTATAGCGTATCTGCTCCGAACCGGGTGTGATGATGAAGGATGACCTTACATTGAGTTTCTTCTCCCTGGCCTGCTTTGCGATGAAGGCGGCCCTTGAAAGATCTTCATAGGATGAGTTGGTGCAGGAACCTATAAGGCCGACTTCGAGAGTGTCGGGATAATTGTTCTCCTTTAGGAATGCAGACACTTTTGAGATGGGAGTGGCCAGGTCGGGAGTGAAGGGACCGTTCACATAGGGCTCTAGTTCCGACAGGTTTATCTTTATATACTGGTCGTAATACTTGGCAGGATCCTTTGCAATTTCGGGGTCGGGTCTCAGGAAAGCTGCATATTCACCAGCCTTTTCAGCAACGGATTTTCGTCCGGTAGCTTCAAGATAGCGCTTCATGCTCTCATCATAGGGAAATACCGAACAGGTCGCTCCTACCTCAGCCCCCATGTTACATATTGTTCCTTTGCCTGTGCAGGACAGGGACTCGGCCCCTTCACCGAAATATTCGATAATGAAACCGGTTCCGCCTTTCACGGTAAGCATTCCTGAAAGAACCAGGATGATATCCTTTGGCGAGACCCAGCCGCTCAATTTACCGGTAAGTTCCACACCCATGATCCTTGGCATCTTGAGCTCAAGGGGGATGCCCGACATCACATCAACGGCATCCGCACCTCCAACACCGATCGCCAGCATACCCAGGCCACCGGCATTGGGAGTATGGGAATCGGTTCCTATCATCATCTGCCCCGGGAATGCATAATTTTCAAACACAACCTGGTGAATGATACCTGCTCCAGGCTTCCAGAAGCCTATGCCGTATTTTGCTGAAACTGATTGCAGAAAATTATACACTTCGGCATTCTGCGACTTGGCAGCAGCCAGGTCAGGGTTCACGCCGTCTTTCGAGAGGATCAGGTGATCGCAATGAACTGTGGATGGAACAGCTGCGGTTGGCCTGCCTGCAGTCATGAACTGAAGCAACGCCATCTGTGCCGTGGCATCCTGCATGGCTACCCGGTCAATCCTGAAGTTTACGTAGTCGATACCTCGTTTATAGGGTTCAGCCGGGAGGTCATCATACAAATGCCCGTACAAAAGTTTCTCGGTAAGAGTTAACGGGTGATTTAAAAGACTTTCCGCCTTTTTTGATGATGAGCTGATTTTCTGATAGATAGCATCGACAATATCGAGATTCAATAACATAATAAAAATATCTTGGATTCGGATTCAAATGTAATAATTTGAATCGATAAATTTGCATATCTGCTTTAATGATTCTATTTTAATTTTACTGACATGCTGACCGAACTATTGGATTCCTGGAAGAATACGAAAGACAGGCAGAAGGCCGACGTTGCCCTGAACCTGCTTTCCGTTGCTGAAGAAGCGGCAGGGAAGATGAAAACAAATGTTTCCCCGTCCGGATCGGCTGTAAAATCACCCAAAGAACAAACCGGGAAAGATGAGGTTGGCCGTGATACATGGTTTGATTTCCTGAATGAGACTTCCAGGCCTGTTTTTCTTCGCTGCCTTGATCCGGAACAAAGAAACCGCTGGGCTGAAACCGTGTTCATGATCCTGCAGAAAACCCAATATTCACTGGATGACCTTATGAAGCAAAGGGTGGATGAACATCCTCAGCATGTACTTTTCAAAGATATGTCGGCCTCTCCCACAGTCGACTGGACCTATGATCAGATCTACCGCCACCTCAGGGAAATATCGGCCGTTGTCTGCCTGTCGGCTGCTGAGGAACCCAGGGTCGCCCTGTACTCCGAGAATTGCGTGGAAAGCGCCTGCGTTGACCTGTCCTGTCTTTGCTCAGGCATCTTCATTTCACCTTTCAGCACTCATTTCGGCGCTGAGATCTTGTCGGTGCTGTTCGATAAACTCGCAATCAACATAGCTGTTGCCGATACTCCCCAGAGAGTGGCGGTATTGGAGAAAGTTTGCGAAATGACAGTTAACAGGTTCAGGATCTTCACCATAAATCCGGGTTTAAAGAAAGCAGCCAAAGTATTTTTCCTTCAGGAAGAGTGCAAGAAGGTATCCCGCAACGAGATTGAAAAGGTCCTTTCATCCAGGCCCGTAAAACCGACAAACTCCGTTGCAACAACCATGTTCACTTCAGGAAGCACAGGCCTTCCAAAAGGAGTCTCCTTCTCAATATATAATATTGTATCGAAACGCTTTGCCCGTGCAGCTGCCCTTCCTGAGGCAGGCAACGAAACATTCCTTTGCTATCTTCCTCTCTTCCATACCTTTGGCCGTTATCTTGAACTCACCGGGTCGGTTTTCTGGCATGGTACCTATGTTTTTGCCGGGAATAATTCGGCAGAGACGCTGTTTGCCCTGTTTCCGAAAATAAATCCCAGCGGCTTTATAAGTATCCCCTTGCGCTGGCAGGAGTTATATGAGAAATGCCAGGAGAAGATAAGCAGCATCGAAAACCCGGAACTGAGGGCAAGCGCGCTGAAAGAAGTCCTGGGAGACCGTCTGAACTGGGGGCTCAGCGCAGCGGGTTACCTTGACCCGGCAGTATTCAGGTTTTTCAACGCACAGGGTGTGGCATTATGCAGCGGTTTTGGCATGACTGAAGCTACCGGCGGGATCACCATGACGCCTCCTTTTCAATACCAGGATTTTAAAGTCGGCATCCCCCTTCCGGGAGTCAGAACCAGGCTGAATGAGAACCGCGAACTGGAAATCAGCGGGCATTACATTGCAAGGTATCTTGAAGAGGCTCCCCCGGAAGGGAGCATCCCCTACCCGGTTTCGGAAGCAAAAGATTACTGGCTGAAAACAGGGGATGTTTTCATTATCAATAAAGACGGATATCATGAAATTGTTGACCGGGTCAAGGATATCTACAAAAATAACAGGGGACAGACAGTCGCCCCCCAGGTGATCGAGAAGAAGTTTCATCACGTGCCGGGAATAAAAAGCACTTTTGTGGTCGGTGATAACAAGCCGTATAATGTTCTGCTGATTGCTCCCGACATTACTGATTCTTTATTTACTTCGCTTAAAGGAGATAACCTCAGGGAGTATTTCCACCAGATCGTCATGTCGGCCAACAAAGATGTTGCACCGTACGAAAGAGTGGTTAATTTTGCCCTGCTTGAACGGGAGTTCAGCGCCGAAAAAGGCGAACTGACGCCCAAAGGATCTTTCAACAGGAAAGTTATTGAAGGAAACTTTTCATCGCTTATCGATTCGCTTTACGTCAGCAATACAATACAGATTGAAAGGCAGGATATCACCATTTCAATTCCGAAATGGTTTTACAGGGATATGGGGATACTCGAAACAGATATTGCAGCAGGTAAAGACTTCATTGAGAACAAAAGAACAGGGCAAAAACTGGCTGTGAAGAAACGCAGGACAGCAGGCTGGATTGTCGGCGACCTCGTTTACAATATTACCGGCAAAATCTTTGACCTGGGTTTATTTACCCGTTCTCCCAAACTCTGGACAGGTAATCCCGGGCTTATCCGGTTCTGCCCGGTGAAGGAAGGGTGGGATGTCCCGATCAAGGGACTTACCGACAGTATTTATGTTGCTGAACCTGGTCTTGTTCGTGACAGTGAATGTAAGGCGCCCGGCAGCATAAGGGACCAGACCCTTGCAAACGCGAATCTCTTGCTTTGCCAGGCTTTGTATTCCCCGGTTGATGCCGCAATAGCAGCCATCGGAAAAATCGGTGGGATCTTCCAGGAATCGGAACACAGGCTGGCTGAAGTCATGAGGTTAAGGCTGGAAGCCCTGGCTTTTCATCCCGAAGAGGAGATCCGTTGCATGGCTTACAGGACCATACTTCTTTATGCGCCACAGCCGGAGACAATTTCAAACCTCCCGATGTTCCTTGAATCGGGATTATCCTTCCTTAATGAGAAGTCTATCCGTGAGATCGCTTCATCGAGGATCGGAAAACACAGGCTTGATGCCCTTAAACAAAGATTATATTTTTACCGTACCCATTTCACATGGCCGGCCCCACCCAAAATGCGCCACCAGTTCGAGGATGTGCTCAGGATGCTGTATAACTTTGCACTTCAGCATCTTGATTTTTATGTACCTGTAAGGGCCGAGCTGTCGAGATGGATCCTCCATCGCCAGGATCCATGGCTGTCAAAAAAAGCCGAGGATTATTTTTACAGGCTCGCACAGGTGTTTGAGAATCATATTGAAGGCAGCCGCCAGCAATACCCGTTGGCGATATGGAAATCGAAACTGGTCTTCGAACATGGTATCCCTGAAACCGACAAAGCCAGGCTGCTTAAAATCTTCCAGACCACGAAGTTCCTTGAAGAAAGCATCGTACTTACGTTTAATGAGTGGGAGTTTGACCTGAAGGATGTGCCCCGGGGAGGGATATGGATACTTCGTCTTCTTGCATATAAAGAATTCAAACATTACAGGCTAAGTATCAATACAAAAGCAGGGAAGCATTTTGACCTGCATTTTGTGATCAGCAACAACCCTGAATTCAGGCCAAACCCCGATACATTTTATTGGCAGGCCTCGCTTGCAGGCTTCCCTTTCGGGGCGGCTGTTGCATCACTCCTGGGTAGCAGCAGGCCCAATCTCGGGCTGCTCAGCACCCAGTATATCGGCGGACTTACAGCCTGGGATAAGATCAGGGAGTATGCCGAGATCCACCGCTCCTCTGGTTATGTCAGGCCCAATGCCTGGAAGAAAGTGTATATCAGATCCCTTGCAACAGTATTTAAAGCATGGCACCACAGCGGGTACCAGATTGTTCCAGGTGCCATCACTCCTACCAATATTTCCATCCCTGAAATGGACTTCAGGGAATCGGCCGTGATACTTACCCTCACCGGATGGTCGGAATATAAAAGTCCGCTTTCCCTCGTAAATCCAATGATCGAGGATTATTACTGCAAGACTACTGCTTTGTACCCCTGGGTTAAGAAGCAGCTCGAAATAAACTGGATCTTTGACGCCTGCATTGAAGCCCTGGGGAAGCAGGAAGCGCTTGAATTCCTCGGTAAACTGAAGGAAGAACTAAAAAAACACAAGGTTGTTTGCCATGATGAAACCGGTCTCAAAGATCATTTGAATAAATACCTGGCTGAAAACGTCAGCCGTTACCACCTGCCGCTCTCGTTGTTTGCAGCTATTGACCAGTATGTCGACTGGCACCGCATGAACCCTCTTACGACTCCTGCGGCCAGGGAACAGACCATCTTTGAACTTATGGAGCTTTTCAGGCTGAATTCATGGCCAGATATCATAAGGTATTATTTTTACCGGCATACCATCTTCATGGACTCCGGCCCCGAGGTTTCCGGGTTCTTCGACAACCTGCTTGAAAAAATGCAGGAGAAACAGGAAACACTTCCTATCCAGCTGGTTGAACTTTCGGATCTGCAGTCAGCATTATCGAAAGAAGACGATAAAAACATGTTCAGCCATATGGTATTCCCTAGACTGCAGACCGACCAGCATATCGACCTGCTGAAGGTCGGAGAACTTTCGAAGGAGCATGTTCTGGTGCGGTTTGACATCCATGACAGGGATGGGAAACTTTATACACAATATGAACCAGTTGAACCCAGGGAGATCGGCCAGTTATACCAGCTGTTTTTTAGGGAAAATTACCCGAAGGAGATCAGCAAGAACGATCATCAGCATGTGGTGGCCGACAGCAGCGGGAAGATCGTGGGAGGCCTCACCTGGCATTACCTGGATGAAGAGACTGTGCTGTTCGATGGAATCGTCGTAACTTCGGCCCTTCAGGGAAAAGGCATTGCCGCGGCCATGATCGCCAACTTTTTTGTAAGCATGTCGGCATACGGGATCAGGACTATCAAGGCCCATTTCCTCTTCGGGAATTATTATATGAAACATTTTTTCGAGATTGACAGGAAATGGGGCGCCCTGGTGAAAGTCTTGTAATGTACAAAGTACCAGGTACGATGTACCAATAATAAATAAACAGAAATAACAAAAACAAATTAAAACATGGAAGAAAAAATAACCTTGTCAAATGGCCGGCTTATCGTACCGGAGAACCCGGTAATACCGTTTATTGAAGGTGACGGCACAGGGCCGGATATCTGGAATGCAAGCGTCAGGGTTTTCGATGCCGCTGTTCAAAAAGCATATGCCGGCAAGAGAAAAATTGAATGGAAAGAGGTTCTGGCCGGAGAAAAAGCTTTCAAACAAACCGGGGAATGGCTTCCTCAGGCAACTCTGGATATTATCCGTGAATACCTGGTGGCAATAAAAGGCCCGCTTACAACACCTGTTGGAGGTGGAATCCGATCACTTAACGTCGCCCTGAGGCAGATCCTTGATCTTTATGTTTGTCTGCGGCCGGTAAGGTATTTCAAAGGTGTTCCATCGCCGGTAAAAAAGCCTGAGCTCACCGACATGGTAATCTTCCGTGAAAATTCAGAAGATATTTATGCAGGTATAGAATGGATGGCAGGAACCCCGGAGGTAAAGAAAGTACTGGATTTCCTGATCAGTGAAATGGGCGTTAAAAAAATCCGTTTCCCCGAAAGCTCTTCCATAGGTATAAAACCTGTTTCGAAGGACGGGACTGAACGTCTGGTCAGGGCAGCTATTTTATACGCCATTGAACAAAAACGTTCTTCAGTTACCCTGGTGCACAAAGGGAATATTATGAAATTCACCGAAGGCCAGTTCAAAAACTGGGGTTATGCCCTTGCCGAAAAAGAATTCGGGAATAAGGTATTTACATGGGTGCAATATGACAAGATCAAGGAGACAGGTGGTGAACAGGCAGCGGACGATGCCCAGAAACATGCTGTTTCGGAGGGCCGTATCATAATTAAGGATGTGATCGCGGATGCGTTCCTTCAGCAGATCCTGACCAGGCCTGCCGATTATTCGGTGATCGCCACGCTGAACCTCAACGGGGATTATATCTCAGATGCTCTGGCAGCCATTGTTGGAGGGATCGGTATCGCACCCGGGGCCAATATCAATTATGTGACAGGCCACGCTGTGTTTGAAGCCACCCATGGCACTGCTCCCAAATATGCCAATAAGGACCAGGTAAATCCTGGTTCGGTGATACTCTCAGGCGCCATGATGTTTGAATATATGGGCTGGGATGAAGCGGCTGCATTAATCAGCAAAGGGCTTGAAGGAGCCATCAGGAATAAAAGGGTGACTTATGATTTTGAACGCCAGATGGAGGGGGCTGTAAAACTCAAATGCTCCGAATTCGGGACCGAGATTATCGCAAATATGTAAAAAAGAAGCCGGGTATTACCCGGCTTTTCTGTTAATAAAAACTTGGACATTCCATTGGTCCGCCGTATCTTCTCGCTCCGCCTCCACCACCTGGCACGGTTCCGTTACCTCCGCCTCCGCCACCAAATAAGGAGAAACTGCCGAATTCAAGGATCAGGCTGATCTCATGGGCTCCGCCGGTGCCCTGTAAGGCACCGCTTACCTGGATATCATATGAGTACATGAATTTTAGGTTCATATTCTCGTAGAAATTATACCTGTAACCCGCCAATACTGCACAGGTACTGTTGACAACACCTGTGAGTGTGCTTTTATACCAGCAGCCCAGGTAGATATTGTACTTCAGAAGATTTAAACCGAATTCCAGTGAGTTAAGATTCGATTGATTCATGTATATAGCGCCAACGTTGATCTTCAGAGGTTCAGCTGAACTTGAACTAATGCCACTCGATGACCCTCCCGGACCTGTAGAGAATACCAGGTCGAGATTCCCAACCCATTTTCTCGGGTACAGGGATGAACCCACAGACAGAAAAGAGACATCGGGTTTGAAAATATGGTCCACTGCAAAACCGATATTACCGGTAACATTTCCTTCACCGGAAGAGAACTGCAATAAACCACCCGCACCGAAATCCGGGACCACCCTTTTATTGGCGTTGAAATCAGTAAAACCACTCTGGTATATATTTCCGTACCTGGGATCCAGGCTGCTCGTAAATACCAGATCACTGGAGCTGATCTGCCTTTGCATGATCCCTGCTTTGATCCCGACCTGGGCGACTAAAAAACCAGTGATCGGAATTCTCACACCTACAGTAAGTGCAGCATTCAGGTTATTGATCAGGCCGGCGCCGGGATTATCCGATTGAACGACCAGGCCAAATCCGCCGGCACCTGGTAAGGCACGGTCACCAATATCAGCCGAAAAATAATAGGATTTGTAAGCAAGGGGAGCCGAGGGCCATTGATCCCTGAACAGGAACCTTGCACGCAAACCTGTATTGATCCCGGTATAAGCTGGGTTCACATAAAGCGGAGTGCTGAAGTACTGTGTGTAATTCATATCCTGTCCCAGGGTGGATGCAAGAGGCAACATCCATACCAGAACCAGAAGGCAAAGAATACAATAGAGCTTTTTCATCGAGCTGTATGTTAGATTATTTTATCTTAATAAATTCACGTTACCCATTGTACTGCCACTGCCTTTGACACCGGTGTCAGAACCTGTCCAGGGGGAGTCGTCAATGAAGGTTGCACTTATTTTCCAGAAGTAATTACCCTGGGGCATTACCACACCATTGTAAGAACCGTCCCATCCTTCAAGAGGAGCTCCGTCGTTATCGAGCTTATTTGACTCCCATAACAAATGCCCCCAGGTATCGAACACCTGCACATGGTAAGTCTTCAGGTTTATACCAACAGGTTTGAACAACCTTACAGCAATATTTCCGCTTTCAGGCGCAAAGGCATTAGGTACATACAGCCCCCTGAACAACACCTTGTACGAATAGAAGGTCGTGTCGGTGCAACCGAAACTGTTTGTTGAGATCAGCATGATAACATACGTCCCATCCTGGGTATACGTTGCAACAGGGTTAGTGTCATTGCTGGTTTTACCATTGCCGAAATCCCAGGAATATGCAGAAGCCCCGGTGGTCTGGTTTTCCAGTTTGACTTTACCCTGTGTACCATCATACCCGTTGATAACGGTAAAGGCCGATACCGGTGTCACATGAACGGTAACCGTTGAATCTATTGTATCCTTGCAACCATAATGGTCGGTTACAATGAGGCGTACAAGGTAATTCCCGGGCACTTTATACTTGAAAATTGGATTCTGTAAAGCAGAACTGTCTTTTGCCACAGTGGGGTCTCCGAATTTCCAGCGCCAGAACCCTATCGTTGTATCTGCAATCGAAGTCGAATCCCTGAATAAAGTGGGATCACCTGAACAGGCAGCGTTATACCTGAAAGCTGCTACAGGTAGCCCGTAAACCCTGAGCGGTTTGGTCAAAGAGTCTTTACAACCAAACCTGTTCATGACCACAAGTTTGACGTTGAATGTATCTCTTGTAGCATACATATGGGTCGTATTCCTGAGCGATGAGGTATCCTTGTTGCCTGAGGAAGGTTCACCGAAGTTCCACTTCCAGGTGGATACCGGTTCACCATTGGTTTTCGAAGTATCCCTGAACACAGCTTGCTGGTGCAGGCAGACCGGTATATCCGAGAACAGGGTCTGGGGAGTCGGATGGATCACCACATCCTGTGTCAGGCTGTCGGGGACGCTCACAGAATTGACCACCGCGTTAATCCACAATTTAACATGGTAGGTTCCTGCAGAGGTGTATTTATGCCTTAAGGTTGCCACATAATGTGAATACGTCGTGTCACTCCCGTCATCCCAGGTCCATTTCCAGCTGCTGATCCTGGTTATGGGCTGGGAAGTATCATGGAAAGCCACCCAGTAGTTCATACACCTGAGTGTATCAGCATAGGTATAACTGGCTCTGATACACGGGAGCCTGGTCACACCCTGGGTAATGCTGTCAACACAGCCATGAGTGTTGGTTATGATCAGTGTTACCTGGTAATTACCCGTCTGGTGATATATATGCGAAGTATCACCGGGGCCGGGAGCATTAATGATTACAGGAGGTGTGCCATCACCGAATTTCCACTGCCAGCTGGCAATAGTGCCTGTGCCGTAAACGGTCGTTGTGTCGGTAAAGTGCAGGGTACTGTCGCATTGCGGAGCCAGGTATTTAAAGTGAGGCTGTGGCAACGCGTATACCTGTACCACTTTAAATATGCTGTCGACACAGTTGTCGGAATTGAACACTCTCAGTTTCACGTAATACAATCCGGGCGCTGTAAAAGTATGAGAAGTGTTATACAGAGATGAGGTGTTCGACGGACCGGAGTTCGGGTCCCCGAAATCCCATTTCGGAGAGTACAGTGAATCTCCCGGGGCCAGGTCATCAGGATGGAAATGCGTAAGATATCCGAAACAGACGGTATCGTGAGTGTAGGTAAAGGCGAAGGCCGGTTTGACATGAACGCTGTCAACCGTGGTATCCTTACATCCGTTGCCATCGGTGACAATCAGTGTGACCATATAGGTTGTATCGTAAACCGAATAGGTATAAGTGGGGTTGGCGACAGTGGAAGTTGCGCCGGGTTCGAATATCCATAACCGGTCGACAATGACGGTACCTGATGCAGTGGATTCATCCTGGAAATTAATCTGGCCTTTCGGGCAGAATTTGCTTGTATACTGGAAGGCTGCAACTGGCTTGGGATGTACGAGAACCGATTGCGTTACCGAGTCCTTGCATCCCTGGAGGTTGGTTACAATTTCCTTAACCTGGAATGTACCCGCAGTGGCATATGCATGTTTGGGGTTCTGTATATTTGAGGTGCCTCCGTCTCCGAAAGTCCATGCCCATGCAACCAGCTGGCTGTTTGGAGCAATGGAAAGGTCGGTGAACGCGGTCGAATCATGCACACAAGCCGCACTGTATGAGAACAAGGCCACAGGTTTTGGACTTACCGAGATCTGTTTGACCGTGTCTTTTGAACAGTTATTGCTGTTGGTGACTGTGAGGGTGACCATGTAGTTACCAGGAGCAGAGTAATTATGTGTCGGGTTCTGCATGGTCGATGTATTTTGGGTCCCTGAAGGAGGATCGCCGAAGTTCCATAGCCATGCAGTTATAGTACCACTGGGGGTAGTTGAATTGTCGTGGAACTGGGTCGGGCTCGCTACGCAGGCGGTATCAAAGGAAAACAGTGGCACAGGAGCTGCATTAACGGAAATAGGTTTAGATAGAGTGTCATAACAACCCGTTGCGTTGGTGACCATCAGTTTGACATTGAACGTACCGCCGGCTGAGAAAGAATGGATGGGGTTCTTCAGGGATGACAGGTTATTGGAGCCTGTGCTCGGGTCTCCGAAATCCCATGCCCAGGTTGTTATGGGTGTTCCCCCATTTTGCTGGGAAAGGTCATGGAACTGGTTCGGCATATCGGCACATGCACCGGCATCGTTGCTGAAGTTGGCTATGGGCCTGAAAGCAACGTTTACCGGTATGGTTATACTATTGGTGCAGCTATCGGTGGTGGTGATTGAAAGGATCACATTGTAGGTGCCTCCGTTGGTATACTTATGTTTTAAATTCGCGCTGGCGGGGAACACCACATGTGCATTTGAACCGTCTCCGAAAGTCCAGTACCAGTCATGGATGTAACCGTGGCCTGTTGTTGAGAGATCGGTAAACTGCACCGAATCGCTCGAACATACAGGGGATGCATAGCTGAATTGGGCAACCGGTTTTGGAAAGACCTGTACCTGTTTGCTGGTGGTGCCAACGCAACCTCCGTTGGTTGTTACGGTAAGGACCACGGTGTAGGTTCCGGGATTGGCATAAGTATAGGTTGGATTCTGGATATTGGCTGTGCCTCCGTCACCGAAGTTCCAGGCCCAGATCACGATAGTTCCGCCCGATGAATTATCTGTAAACGTGGTGGCGGAACCCTTGCAGGCGCTGGTTGCAGTGAAGGCTGCTGTGGGATTGGCAGTGATAGTAACCGAGGCGCTGCTGTCCTTGTAACATCCGCTGGCATTGGTCACTTTTAGATGAACTACAAAGGTTCCGGCTACAGTGAAATTATGGACCGGGTTCTCCTGTGTGGAAGAGTTATTGCCACCGGAGTTGGGATCCCCGAAATTCCAGAGCCATGAAATGATCTGGCCACCTCCGTTCTGCTGGGAAATATCAGTGAACTGAACCGGTGCCAGTACGCAAAGTCCCGTTGGCGACCACTGGAAGCCCGAGATGGGGTTAAACTGGATCGAAACCGGGATGGTCGTATGATTGGTGCAGCCATCCGAGGTGGTAACGGTCAGCTCAACCTGGTATGTCCCACCCGCAGTATACGTGTGGGTCACACTCGGCGAGGCCGAACTTTGAGTATTGCCGTCGCCGAACACCCAGGCCCTGTTGGTGATATACCCATGGGTTGTTGTTGAAATATCGGTGAAAGTAACCGAACTTCCTGCGCAGGTGGGTGAAGTATAACTGAACATGACATTCGGTGCAGTCCAAACCTGCACAGGTTTTGAAATCGTGCTGGTACATCCGTGGGATGTGGTCACCGTCAGGGTCACCGTATAAATACCTCCCATGGAATAAGTATAGGTAGGATTCTGAGCAGCCGAACTGCCACCATCCCCGAAATTCCATAACCATGCCACTACCGGGCCTGCCGATGAGGTTGAATTATCGGTAAAAGAGGTTGAATTGCCCTGACAGGCATTTGTTGCTGTAAAGTTAGCAGTCGGATTGGCATAGATGGTAACCTGCATGGAGTCTTTACCCGTGCAGCCATCGGCATTGGCTACAATCAGGTGAACCCAGAAGGTTCCGGCAGCTGAGAAATTATGAACCGGGTTCTGCTGTGTCGAAGTGTTATCGCTTCCTGAACCCGTATCCCCGAAATTCCAGCTCCAGTTGGTTATCGCTCCCCCTCCGTTCATCTGGGAAATATCGTGGAACTGAACCGGAGAAAGAACGCATTGCGGATTAGCTACCGTAAAGTCAGCTATCGGTGCGAATTGTATGGTCACCGGGATCATGATCTGGTTGGTGCAACTGTCGGAAGTTTTAACCGTAAGGGTCACATTGTATATCCCTCCTGCAGTATACTGATGGGTGATGGTGGCTGAAGTCGTGTTGGCAGTGCCCCCGTCCCCGAATAACCACATTCTTCTCACAATATACCCATGACCCGTAGTCGACATATCGGTAAAGGTGACCGTGTTGCCGGCACAGGTGGGAGATGAGAAGCTGAATGCTGTAACCGGCAGGGGGTAAACCTCAACCGGGAGGGTGATAAAATTGGTGCACCCGTTCGAATTGGTCACCGTAAGAGTTACATAATGAATACCTGCCGTCAAGAACATGTACGAAGGATTTTGCTGGCTCGAAGTCCCTCCGTCGCCAAAATCCCAGGCCCAGGTCACGATGGTGCTGCCTGGGGGAGTCGTGGAGCCGTCGGTGAAGACCGTCATATTTCCCAGGCAGCCGTTAATGGCTGTGAAAGCGGCAACTGGTTTGGCGTTAACATTGATATCATGCCCTATTGTGTCGGTACAGCCATTAGCATTGGTAACCAGCAAAGTGACATGATGAACCCCTGTACTCGAAAAGCTATGGGCTGGATTTTGCTGGGGGGAAGTGTTGTTTGAACCTGAACCCGGGTCATCGAAATTCCATGCCCACTGGGTTATCGTTCCCCCTCCGTTTGTCTGTGAATTATCATAAAAATTCACTGCCTGCCCGAGACAGCCAACACCAATATAGGTAAAGCCTGCAATAGGAGCAGGGATCCCTGTGACCACCTTAGTGATTGAATCACTGCAGCCATCCGAAGTGGTCGTTACCAGTGTAACGTTATGTGAAAGTACGCCGTCGGTATAGGTATGAGTAACCACCGGCCCGCTGCCATTGGCCGTTGCATCGCCGAATTCCCATACCCAGCTGTTGATAAAACTGGTATAACCTGCCGGCACATAAGCCTGGCTTGTGAAAGTGATCTGTGCTTTCTCACAGAACGGGTTGGTATGGATGAAATCAACGATCGGTTTAGGATTAACAGTCACCGTTTTAACTATGCTGTTGGAACATCCGTTTGAATTTACAATAACCAGGGTTACTGTATGCAGTCCTGCAGTGGCAAACAGATGCTGCGGATTCTGAAGCGGTGAGGTGCCCCCGTCACCAAAATCCCAGGCCCAGGACAGGATACCCGATGCATGCGGAATACTGGTATCGGTAAACAGGGTATTGTTGCCCAGACAAGGTACCGTGTAAGTGAAATCAGGTGTGGGCAACTGGTTCACTGTTATCTGATGGGTGATCGTATCCTTACAGTTATTGGTGTTGGTTACGATCAGGGTGACTGTATAATTTCCTGCAGTATTATATGTATGGAAAGGATTCTGTGCATTGGAGGAATTAAATGTTCCTGAAGACGGGTCGCCGAAATCCCACAACCAGGCCATAATATTCCCTCCCCCGTTGGTCTGCGAAAGATCAGTAAAATGAACCGACTGTGGTGCAGTACACGAATAACTCCCGGCCGTGATCTGGAAATCAGCAATCGGGGATGCGATCTGGGTCACATTGATCGTCTTTGATTGTGAACACCCCCGGTTCGTGGTTACCGTGAGAACAACATTCCAACCTGTCATACTGTAAGTGGTATACACATGGGAGGGGTTCTGCAGGGTTGAATGAGCTGAACCATCCCCGAAATCCCAGTCCCATGCAACGATGATGTCGTTATAAGGCAAAGGTACAATCGAAAGATCGGTAAACTGGATCGCGGTTCCGAAACAGGTAGGTGAAGTAAAAGTGAAATTGGCAATAGGCTGGGGAATTATGCTCACTGCATGCTGTTTTGATTTGGTACAGCCACTCGTGTCGGTAAGCGTGAGGGTTACAGTATAATTTCCTACCGAAGGATACAGGTGCGAAACACTACCGGGTATTGTTGAATTTGTACCATCCCCGAAAGTCCATAACCAGGTATAATTGGCCGGGGGCAAAGTCACCGCGTCGGTGGTAAAGTTCACCGTCTGGTTAAGACATACATTATTATTATATGAAAATTCAACCGGGATCGGTGTTTTGATGTGGACGGGTATCGTCACTACCGGGCTGGGGCAGTTTTCTAAATTTTCCCAGGACTGCAAAGTAACATTAAAGGTTGTTTTATTGGTCAGGAAGGTATGAGTCGGATTTTGCAGGTTCGACGTATTCTGTGAACCCGACATCGGGTCGTCAAAGTTCCATGACCACTGGAATATCGTTCCCGGGGGTGTGCTGTTGGCATAGCTCTGATCCTGGAAGTAAACAGTCTGCCCGTCGCAGGCCTGGCCCTGGTGCAGATGAGTTGAATCGCTGAACCATATGAAATTGGCCGTGGGGGCATCAAAAATGGTAACCCATAAACTGAACGTAGCTTCGGTTGAAGTACCCTGGTTAAGCACCCTGGTGACAAGGAATGGTCCTGGTGAAGTATAAGTATGAGTAGGTGATGCAGGAACATTGGGGAAGACATAGTGGGCAGTCTGAGTGTCGCCGAAATTCCAGTCTTCGGTAGTGATAAGTCCGCCCGGCGGACAAGGCACAAACAGAATAGGTACGTTCTGGCATTGGGTTTGAGGATTGGCGGTAAAACAGGGAGCCGGTGGTGAGCCAAGCATGATGGTATGCTGAACTGTATTGGTACAACCTGTAACCATATCCGTAGCAGTGCAGGTAATGGTATATTGCCCGGGGCCGGGATATAAATGCGTTATAGGGCTGCCAAAACCATTGGTTCCGTCGCCGAACTGCCAGAATACGTTATTGCCGACATTCTGGGTTGCATTGACCTGGGCGGTAAATATCTCTGTATAAGAAGTTCCGCCCTGTGCACTGGTAAAGTCAATATCAGGATGAGGATTGACAACCAGCGGATTTGTTGTGAGAGTTTTAGTGTTTGCACAACCATTCTGGTTGGTTACAGTGAGTGAAACATGATAGCTTCCGGGGCCTGAGAATAAATGCTGAGGATTCTCGAGAGTGGAAGTAGGGCTGGATGATGAAGGATCATCAAAATTCCAGAAATAGGCTACGATGGCGCTGCCTGTGAGAGGGGAACTCTTGTCGGTAAACTGAACAATATCTCCGTTACAGATAACAGTCGGGTAAGAAAAATCTGCCTGGGGTGAAGGTGCTGCCTGCACCGGAACCGCAACGGAGGTATTTGTGCAACCGTTAGAGTTCATAACCTGCAGGGTCACATTATGTGAATTCAAATCGGTAAAAGTATGGGTCATGGGAACAGGAGGAGGATTTCCCGGTATACTGAAGTGCTGTACCCCGGAACCGTCTCCCCAGGTCCACCACCAGTCAGTGATTGATCCGGTGTTGGCCATTGACTGATCGGTAAATGGCGTGGGCTCGTTCACACAAGCCTGGGTGAAAGTAAAGGCTGCAGCCGGAATGGTATTGCCTACCACAACCTGGGTGGATGTTGTATTGGTACAGTTGATGGTGTTTGTTATCGTAAGTGACAAGGTGTAGGTACCCGGAGTGGGAAAGGTGTAATTCGCCGTCATGGAACAGGGAATGGTCACCCCGTCGCCTTTATGGATCACGGTATCAAGAACCCCGCTGCTGTTGTAAACGAACCAGTCACAGTATTTTATTTTAATGGTGGCATCCGGATTGCTTGCAGGTTTAGGTAAACTGCCGCTTGCATCAAAAGTATATGCATTATAAAGGCAATTAGGTGTGGGGGGAGTAACTGAAGTGATGTTGGCTGTAGGTTTGAATTTATCAGGATCAACATAAACATAGTCGGTGATTGAATCGACCTGGCCGGCAGGGTTCTGTATGATCAGCGTTACAGGGAATGTATGAGGAGGAGCATACGCCCCGGTTATCGGGAATGTATTCTGCTGCGACATAGTACCCAGGTGATTTCCAGTTCCGTCACCGAAATTCCAGGTGTAAGTTACGGTCGGGTCATTCGGATGAACCGAGACATTGGGATCGGCGGTGAAGTTCACTATATTATAGTAGCAACCACCGGTGGGATCAAACTGGTAATAAAAATAAGCATGTAACAGAGGCTGCAGTGTAATTGTCTTCTGTGCCGTAACCCCGGTGCAACCATTAACCGCAGTGTTTACCTCCGTAACCGACAAGGTTGTCGTCGCAGGGGTTGTGCCCCATACGATCGTAACCTGGTTCGACGTGTTTGAGCCTGAAATAGCCCCGCCGGCAGGGGTCGCCCAAAGATAGGTATGACCGGGTATTGCGTTGGTCCAATAATTGACGGTTTGCCCCGCCCTGACTACATCAGGGCCTATTACAACCGGTTGAGTATCAGGACATGGTTGTGCAAGAAGTGAAGCACGGCAGATTAGCAGGAACCCGGAAATAAAAATAAGGCGCAATGTTAAATTCCGCATAGGGTTTGAATTAGTAGACGTTTACAATAATTTGCTTATACTGATTTAAGTGACAATAGTTTCATTTGTATGGTTGCCTGAAAATTATATTTTTTCAGAATCTACAAAAATAAAACATATTTTTAATTTTTCATCGCTTTCCCATGCAACCCTAACAAATAATTTTTGTCTTTTTTCAATATTAACTATCAATTTTGATTTTAATTAATTCCTTGTAAATTTGCAAGGCGAAGATTTTCACTATGAAAAAGAACCTCCTGATCCTGGCCACACTAGTACTTTGTACAGTGTTTGTTTTACCTTCCTGTAAAAAAGCAACAACCTCCCAACCATGCGATGGTATTGGAGTTGTGAGCTTTATGAATAAAAGGGATTCACTCCTGGTGATCACCATCGTGCAGCTTCATGCCACCCTGAACCTGAAGCATGATGAAATACAAAGCCAGAATTTTACTGGCGGGTCAACCTATACGGTTAAATACTCCGGCCCGGCTTATACAGCAAACCTGATAGATACCACAATGCTCGTGCAAAATTGTGATAATAAGCTGGTTAAAATAATGCCACCAGCTAAAAAGTAACCTTATTCCTCGAATTTAACCTTGGTAAGGTAAAATACTAATCTCTTATTGTTGCTCTCGAGGTCAACATTTTTTATTTCCTGGAATCCAAAACAAAGGAAAAACTGGTCGTACCACGCTAAAAGCCCGCTCCTGGTCTCCGTAACCAGCTTGTCGTCGGGATACTTTGATTCTACTTTGCTGAATTCAAGATTGCCAACTACTTCTGCATTCCTGATGATTTTCGAACCGATCTTCCCGCCTGTGCTGTAAGCGAGAAGAATATTGTCGCCTAAACACCTGGAGACAACCTTCGGATTAAGGTCCGGGCTCAGTAGATCCCTGATCTCCAATGCATTGTCCCAAAGGAGCTGGCCATCTGAACTATAGGCAGTGATCAATGCTCCTGTAAACCTGTAGCCATCAAAAACAGAATATGAATTCGTGAACGGCCTGCCATAAAAATCAAAATCTGTAAAATTTTCAACATGATACTGATGATTATACACCTCGGTAACCTGAATAAAATGGCCGTCTTTTTCGATCGGTTCATCCAGAAGTACACTGAAATCGACGGAATACTCACCGATATTCTTACTTTTCTTCAGTGCTTTCTTTTTCAGGTCGAGAAAATCCTTGGCGCTGAGCAAGGAATTGATGCTCTTCATCTCTAAAAAATTATTAAAATTCAGGTTTTTCTGGCTGCCGGAACTCAGAATGCTTGTAAATACACCCGTTGATCCATCCGGTTCCTTGTTTTTTGAGGAGGAACCGCCTTTAAGACGATAGGTTCCAATTACCATCTCCTCCCCTTTGCCGTTTGAAACAGCTTTGAAACCTGTAAAATCCCTGTCTTCGTTTATGGTTGTGATTTTAATGGCCGATCTGACCTTGCCTGTAGTATCGAAAACCTCGTACCAGTGTTCGGTTTCCTTTTTGGTGATCATTTTGGTAACAATAATTTTCAGCTCTGAAGTAACTGAATCTGCCCTGAACCACTGAAATATCGACGGAATCTGCTGGTCGATAAGGAATCCTTTGGCATGATTTGAACTGAGGTCAAGAATTTCAACGGCAGCCTGCCCGTTTTTCTGGTTCAGGGCCAGGTAAACATTCCGTTGGAGAACCTGAAAAAAAACAGGTTCAGTATTGGCCGGGACTTTCGACAGGTTTGGAATAAAGTTGCCTGATCTGATGGCAATTCTGATAATTTCCAATGGCTGATCCTCGCTTTTTTGCTTTCCTTTATAAATAAATGCAAGATATAATGTATCAGCCGAAATACGATTATACCTGTAATCCAAATCCGATAATAACGGAAGGCTTTTAACCCAGACCTGCTTTAAATCCTTGTCATACCACGAAAAATACCATTTAACATGCTGTGGATCTGCAATTTCAACACTTTTAAAGAAGATCATGGCCCCGGAACTCCCGCAGGGAATTGCACGGTACGACTCCTGGTCGCTGCGGGCAGCTATTTCGATCCTTGCGGTTTCATTCTCTTTGCCTTCACTGTTTTGCTGGGCTTCAAGTACGACGGGAAAAAAAATCAGGTACAGTGCAAAAATGGTCAGGTTTCGCATCACTGAGGGTTTACCCGGCAAAAATAACTAAAAAGCTTCCTCACTTTAAAAGCAATTTTGCATTAGCTATAATGTTCCTTTGTTTATTACTCAGGATGGCAACGCAGATACCCTCATTGCAGCCTTCCAATTGCAAGTCGGCTTCAGGCCCTTTGAATCCAATCTCCCTGATCAGCCTTCCATCCAGCGAGTATATGTCCAGGATTTTTTCTTCAGCATCGATGCAACGAACGGATATTCTTTTACCGTAAAGACTGATAAAAATAACCGGCTTATCCTTGTTATCACCTTTCAGGGCTTCGTCAATTCCGACACCCTGCTGGAAAGGAGTCCAGAAGATATTGTCGATGCATACCTGGCCCGAATTAAGGCTGTCGGCCTGCCTGAATTCGATAACAAAATCCCCTGCCTGTTTTATTGTAATGCTGTCGGAGGAATAAACAAAAGCTGTATCTGCATACCCTCCTGCACTGACCACGTTTCTTATCAGAACACCATTTACCAGCAGATCCAGGTTCACAGCGGTGGAAAAAGCCTGACGGTAAGAGAAGACCAGGGTTCGGCAACCATTGCAGATTGTACCTGAAACTATTTTAGACAGGGGATTCCTTCGTTTTCCGAGGCAGGGGGTTGGTGATTCAATATATTTATCACCCCTGCACTGGATGTAATTCCATACCGACCCGTCCATCCCCGTAAAGCTGCCGGTGGTATAGCTTCCTGAGGTTGACGGGAAATTCTGAAAGGTTTCAAAACCCTGTCCCACCGAGGAGTAAACTGACATGAAGACAGAGCAAACCAGGATACCTTGAATTTTCATAAAAGACCAGTTTATTTGCTCCTTAATCCGGCGAAGCCGAAAAAGTGATACAAAAACACTGTAAATTATTGAACCCGCTGACAGAGGATAGCTTTGATCAGAAAAAAAAGGCGTCCCATCGGGACGCCCAGTTTAAAAAAGATCAGCGTTGTTTGCTTATTTATCCTTGACTTCTTCAAAGTCAACATCGGTTACTTCGTCATTGCCAGTACCTTTTGGGCCGCCACTCTGTTCGTGACCTGGCTGAGGACCTGGCTGAGGGCCTGACTGAGGGCCTTGTTGCTGTGAGCCCTGGGTATTCTTATACATTTCTTCGCTGGCAGTCTGCCATATGGAATTGAGGTTCGCAAGTGCGCTGTCAATTGCAGCCACATCCCTGCTCTTGTGAGCGGTTTTGAGAGCTTCAAGCGCTTTTTCGATTCCGCCTTTCTTATCGGCAGGGATTTTGTCCCCGAATTCCTTGAGCTGCTTTTCAGTCTGGAAGATCATTGTATCTGCCTGGTTGATCTTATCGATCTCTTCCTTTATCCGTTTGTCGGAATCTGCATTACGCTGGGCTTCTTCCTTCATTTTTTTGATATCATCGTCAGAAAGGCCAGAGGATGCTTCAATCCTGATCTGCTGTGATTTGCCGGTTGCTTTGTCTTTGGCTGTAACATGCAGAATGCCGTTCGCGTCTATATCGAAAATTACTTCGATCTGGGGTATGCCCCTGGGAGCAGGAGGAATCCCGTCAAGATGGAACTTTCCGATGCTCTTGTTCTGGTTGGCCATGGGTCGTTCGCCCTGGAGTACATGGATCTCAACCGAAGTCTGGCTGTCGGCAGCAGTTGAAAACACCTCCGATTTCTTGGTGGGAATGGTGGTGTTTGATTCGATGAGTCTTGTCATGACCCCGCCCAGGGTTTCAATACCCAGCGAAAGAGGCGTAATGTCGAGCAGGAGAACGTCCTTGACCTCGCCGGTGAGTACACCTCCCTGGATTGCAGCGCCGACGGCAACTACTTCATCGGGGTTTACCCCCTTGGAAGGTTCCTTGCCGAAGAAATCTTTCACGATCTTCTGAATTGCGGGAATCCTTGTAGATCCTCCTACAAGAATGACCTCATCAACATCCGACGCGCTCATGCCTGCATCCTTCAGAGCCTGCTGGCAGGGAGGAATGGTCGACTGCATCAGGCGGTCGATGAGCTGTTCAAATCTGGACCTTGAAAGTTTTTTCACAAGATGCTTGGGAACACCGTCAACCGGCATGATATAAGGCAGGTTGATCTCGGTTTCCGCCGAACTTGAAAGTTCTATCTTGGCTTTCTCTGCAGCTTCTTTCAAACGCTGGAGAGCCATGGGATCCTTCCGAAGGTCGATGCCTTCATCTTTCAGAAATTCGTCGGCAAGCCAATCGATCACGATCTGGTCAAAATCATCTCCCCCGAGATGGGTGTTGCCGTTGGTTGATTTTACCTCAAACACGCCGTCGCCAAGTTCAAGAATTGAGATGTCAAAAGTACCACCACCAAGGTCGTATACGGCCACCTTGATATCCTTGTGCTTTTTATCAAGGCCGTAAGCAAGGGCTGCAGCGGTGGGTTCGTTGATGATACGTTTCACCAAAAGACCTGCTATTTCTCCTGCTTCCTTGGTTGCCTGCCTCTGCGAGTCACTGAAATATGCGGGGACCGTGATCACAGCCTCCTTTATTTCCTGCCCAAGATAATCTTCGGCTGTTTTCTTCATCTTCTGAAGAACCATGGCCGATATTTCCTGCGGCGTATATAATTTTCCGTTAATATCCACCCTCGGGGTGTTGTTTTCACCCTTGACTACCTTGTAAGGCACACGTTTTGTTTCAACCTGCACCTGGTCGAAGGTTTCGCCCATAAAACGTTTTATCGAGAACACAGTGTTCTTCGGATTGGTAATCGCCTGGCGTTTGGCCGGATCACCTACTTTTCTTTCCCCGTTGTCGGTAAAAGCCACGATCGAAGGGGTGGTTCTTCTTCCTTCACTGTTCGCAATAACAACGGGCTCATTCCCTTCCATCACTGCAACGCAGGAATTCGTAGTTCCAAGATCAATTCCAATTATTTTTCCCATAATGATTATCTCCTTTTATAGTAAATTTTGAGAAGTATGACACAAATGTCAATCATTGTGCCAAATGGAAAAAGCCTGACAAAAAATGACAAAAAGACAGAAATACGGAAAAAGGAAACTAAAATCCCAGGTTTTTTGTGTACTGGTTGGTCTTGATCTCGTCGAGGGTGAATGTGCTGAAAAGCAATGAATCCACAGGCTCCACGGTGCGGGCCGAGAACAGCCCTATCCCGTTGATGATATCGGTGAATGCTGGCCTTTCCTGTATGATGGTCATGGAAGGCTGTGTCACATCCATGTAAGTGCTCAGGTCTTCAGAACCTACACTGAAAATAAAATCGCAGTTTTTAAGAGCCCTTGTAACCACCTGGCCGTTGACCGTATCATTCTTTAACTGAGAGCCTATGAAACTATAAAACCCGTCGCCGCTGATATAATAGTCCATCGTTTGCCCGCCTTTTTCATTCAAAGACAGGAGATCCGAAAGGGCAAGCCAGTCAAGGGATTTTACGACTGTTTGATTGACATTCCCGTTTGGAGTTTCAGCATAACGTATCCTGATATCGACCTGGTACCTTAACCCTCCGGTTGCGGAAGTCCATTTCACTTCGGTCATTTTACCCGACTGGAAGCTTGCGCGAGTAACACTCATTGGTATGGCAACATCCAGGGTGCCGATCAGGGTTGCATACCCTTCGACCTTTTTCTGGACCAAACCGTTTTTAATAACATTAATGACAAGATGATATGTCAGGTCAGAATAGAGCTTGGCATGAGTGCAATATACCTTTTGAACAGGAAAATAAAAAATTCCGCTGTCCTTGTTCTGGATCAGGGTATCATGCAGGTTAATGGTACGAAGCAGGATGTTATTATTATATTCTTCCATATAAACTTGCAGTGTGTCGTAATTGCTTGAATCGGCAATCTGCGCAAACTGGAGGGCATCGCCCGGCCCGAGAAAAGCTTTGGAAATTTTTACATAATGAATTGGTTCGGTCTGGTCAAGAAGGCCATAGACCACGGTGACATCTTTCCATGCCGCGTTAACATTCAGGGTCTTTTTGCAGGATGTAAAAGAAATCAGGGTTACAGCAAGGAACAGCAGGGAACAGTACGTTTTCATTTATAGGGAGAAATGATGATAGTTTTGCAAAGATAATTAATCTGTATCACATATTTGAGATAAACGACAGAGTGATAAACAAATTTTATTGTAATACCTTTGTATTCAAATTCTGAGCTTATGTCAGCTGCTTATTCTTTTCGCAATGTCACCAAAGTGACGACCCATGTGTTACAGGAGATGAAGGTTAAGGGAGAGAAAATTGCAATGCTAACAGCATATGACTTCTCTTTTGCCAAGATCCTGGAAAGTACCGGTATCGATATTATCCTGGTCGGGGATTCTGCTTCGAACGTTATGGCAGGGTATACTTCCACCCTTCCGATAACCCTTAACGAGATGATATACCATGCATCTTCAGTGGTAAGAGCCGTAAAGCGGGCCCTGGTCGTAGTAGACCTTCCGTTCGGGACCTACCAGGGCAATTCCAAGGAAGCGCTGAACTCGGCGATCAGGATCATGAAAGAGAGCGGGGCCGACGCTGTGAAAATGGAAGGCGGGAAAGAGATTCTTGAATCTGTTGACAGGATTTTATCTGCTGGTATTCCTGTCATGGGACATCTCGGGCTTACGCCTCAGTCAATCCATAAATTCGGGACATATGTAGTACGCGCCACGACTGAATCAGAGGCTGCAAAACTTATTGAAGACGCCCATCTTCTTGAAAATGCAGGCTGCTTTGCCATTGTGCTGGAAAAAATTCCGGCGAAACTCGGGGGGAGGGTTACAACCGAATTGAAAATCCCACTGATCGGTATCGGCGCCGGGTCTGAAGTTGACGGACAGGTTCTTGTTTTGCACGACATGCTGGGTATCACAATGGAATTTTCGCCAAGGTTTCTGAGGCGGTATCATAATCTTTCGGAAGAGATCAAAGGAGCCGTGAATTCATACATACACGATATTAAAACGCTCAATTTCCCGAATGAACGTGAGCAGTATTGAGAGCCGCATCCTCTATGAGGACAACCATATTTTAATTGTCAACAAGCTTCCTTCGGAGATCGTTCAGGGGGATAAAACAGGCGATCAGCCGCTCAGTGATTATCTTAAATCCTACATCAAAACCAGGTATAATAAACCAGGCGAAGTTTTTCTCGGGGTTGTGCACCGCATTGACCGTCCCGTAAGCGGAGCCGTCATCTTTGCCCGCACTTCAAAATCCCTGAGCCGGCTGAACGAACTTCTTAAATCAGGACAAATCAACAAGACATACTGGGCTGTTGTTAAAAACATGCCTCCTGCCGAAAGTGGCAGGCTTGTCAACTACCTGAAACGGGATGAAGGCAGGAATAAATCATTTGTCGAAACCGAAAACAAAGGCCATACCCAGCTGGCAGAGCTTATATACAAGGTGATAGGTAAAAGTAAAGATTATTATCTGCTGGAGGTAAACCTGCTTACAGGAAGGCATCACCAGATCAGGGCGCAGCTTTCACATATCGGATGCCCCATCAGGGGTGATCTTAAGTATGGCTACCCAAGATCTAATCCCGACGGCTCCATTCATCTTCATTCAAGGACTGTTTCCTTCAAACACCCTGTAAAACAGGTCCCCCTCATGATCACAGCCTCTCCGCCGGCCGACCCGCTCTGGAATCATTTTACGGGGATAAACTGAATCATCAGATGAACACTTCGAGATACTCACCCGACACAACCCTCACACTGCAAAGCCTTTGCAGGCCAGGGCCCCGATATGAGTCCTCGCTTTTCGGATCACACCTGCTGCATATAAGAAATTTCAGCAACCCTGTTCATACTCATTATCCTTCGGACTGGATCGTGCTTTCTTTTCTTGGCTGTTTCATTATTGCGGCATGGGTGCAGTTTTTCTATTTTAAACGCCTCAGGCAGATCTGTCTTGCACCTCTTTCCCAGCGTTTCCTGAACATTCTGATTAAAGATGGTAATCTGTTTAAAGAAAGGATCACACTGGCTCTGGCATTGATTTACCTGTTTAATTTCAGTTTGATGTTAAGCCTGATACTGAAATTGTTTATCCCAGTCCCACTTATGCCCTTCCGTGATTACGAGGTTTTTACTTTATGTGCGGTTACAGTAGTTTTGTTCTGTGTGATTAAATTATCTGCCATCAGGTTACTTGGGGCTGTTTTCCAAACACGGCATACCACAATGGAATACCTGCAGAACATACTTTCTGCAACCTTCATTACCGGGCTTTTCCTCCTCCCGATGCTAATCCTGACATTATTCCTTCATTCCGAATTCTTGCTTTATATAAGCCTGATTATTATTTGTTTAATATATGTTTTTAGGGTGATGAGAGGTTATTTTATCGGAACTTCACTGAAGAAGTTTTCCTATTTATTTTTATTTGTGTATCTTTGCGCCCTCGAAATCCTGCCCCTGCTTGTAATCCTGAAAGGGCTGTTTCTCTTCAGCAAGGGCTTTTGATTTCAGTGATTGTCTGACTAAACACAATTTTGAAATTGAAGATCAGGAATATCCTTGTTTCCCAACCGCAACCATCCGATTTTGAGAAATCTCCATATGCCGAGATTGCAAGGAAATTTTGTGTTAACTTTACTTTCAAACAATTAATCCAGATCGAGGGAATTCCCGCAAAGGAATTCAGGAAAGACCGGATCAATATCCTGGATTACTCAGCCATTATCTTTACATCGAAAAATGCTGTCGATCATTTCTTCAGGATCTGCCGGGAAATGAGGATAGAAGTTCCTGAATCCATGAAATACTTCAGCATTTCGGAGTCTACTGCTTATTATCTTCAGAAATATGTTCAGTTCCGTAAAAGGAAAATATTCCACAGCAAGGAAAACTTTTCATTACTGGTTGAACTGATTAAAAAACACAAGAGTGAAAAGTTCCTGCTTCCCTGTTCTGATGTGCACAAGCAGGATGTTCCGAGGATGCTTGAAGAAAGCAAGGTGGTCTATAAAAAAGCTATCATTTACCGCACACTGGCAAGGGATATGTCCGACACGGATATAACAAATTTTAACATGCTGATTTTCTTCAGTCCGGCAGGTGTCAAATCCCTGTTCAAGAATTATCCCAACTTCAAACAAGGCAACACTGTGATTGCTGCCCTTGGACCCAGTGTTGCCAAAGCTATTAAAGATGCAAACCTGAGGCTTGACATCGAAGCCCCGACTAAAGAAGCGCCATCAATCACCAGTGCAATTGAACAATTCCTTACTAAGGAAAGCAAGAAAAAATAATCCCGGCAGGGACTGTACCTTCATGTTCAAGGCAAGGGTAAATTTTCCAGGAAATGCCTCTCACCTTATCAAAGAACGAACGTCTGCACAGAATCCGTGCCATTCATACTCTTTTTTCTGAAGGAAAGACCTTTTCGGTTTATCCTTTTAAACTTACCTGGATGAAATCGGATGGGGACGCAGGGGATTTGCACCAGGTTATGATCAGCATCCCAAAAACGGTCCATAAAAAATCATCGGACCGTAACCTCATCCGGCGCAGAATCAGGGAAGTTTACCGTCAGAATAAATCCATACTTTACCACGGCTGCCGGGAACATTCTCCCGCGCTCATTTTCTGCATCACCTGCTTCTCGAAAGAAATCCTGACTTACAGGGCAATACATGATAAAATAAACTTACTTTTGCAGCGTTTACATGAAGAGTGTGAAAAAAGTCTTTAGCGCATTTTTCATTTTTCTGATCAGGATTTACCAGGGAGTGATTTCGCCTTACCTTATGCCTTCCTGCCGGTTTACTCCAAGCTGTTCTGAATACGGAATAGAAGCTGTAAAGAAGTATGGGCCGTTTAAGGGAGGCTGGATGACGCTGAAGCGTTTAAGTCGTTGCCATCCCTGGGGAGGGAAAGGGTATGATCCTGTACCTTAGGAAATGGGGAAAAACGAAATAGCGAAAAACGAAATGACGAGTGGGTGTTCGGCGAAGCCGAAATGAGCATAAAAATGAAATAAGCAATTGGTGCGAATAACAGCGAAACTTGTAAGATCACTCAAGCGAATAGATAAACAATACAGATAAACAAATATATAGTGTTGAATATGAGGTTAGCCCGATTAATAATATTGTTTTTTATACTTAGTATCGGATTCCAGGTTTTTCCACAGGATAAGCCGGCATCGGAGGAGACCAAAACCAATATCGGTTTTGAACTGATGAAGAATCTGGATATTTATTCCAATATGATGAAAGAGCTCAGCACCGATTATGTGGATGTTATCAACCCGGGGCAGCTCACGCAGACCGGTATTGATGCGATGCTTGAATCACTTGACCCGTATACGAATTTCATTCCCGAAAACCAGGTTGAAGATTACCGTTTTATTACAACAGGACAATATGGCGGCATAGGCGCCCTGATCCATCAGCAGGGAAAATACGTAGTGATCTCTGAGCCATACGAGGGATCGCCGGCCCAGAAAGCAGGAATTAAGGCAGGGGATAAAATTATCAGGATTAACGGGCAGGCTGCAATCAATAAAAGTTACGACGAGGTCAGCGCCGTGCTTAAGGGCCAGGCCGGGACTGCAGTAAGCCTGGTGGTTGAGCGCAGGAATCCTTCCGACACCCTGGTGAAGGATATAATCAGGGAAAACATCAGAATTGATAATGTACCCTACTCCGGCATGCTTAAAGACAGCATTGCCTATATCAAACTTACCGGTTTTACACAAAATGCTTCAAAAGAGTTCCGCCAGGCCTTTATTAGCCTCAGGGAAAACAACAGGCTCAAAGGACTTATCATCGACATCAGGGGTAACGGAGGCGGGTTGCTTACCGAAGCTGTCGACATTGCCAATATTTTCGTTGAAAAAGGCCAGGAGATCGTATCCACCAAAGGACAGAAAGCAGATAAAAACCAGCAGCACCTAACTTCTTCGGCGCCTGTCGATCTTGAGATACCTATAATAGTTCTGGTTGACAGCCAGAGCGCTTCTGCATCGGAGATCCTTGCAGGCTCGCTTCAGGACCTGGACCGCGCAGTTGTTCTGGGCCAGCGGACATTCGGCAAAGGCCTGGTTCAGAATGTTGTGCCACTCAGTTACAATGCCCAGATGAAGATCACCGTGGCCAAATACTATATCCCCAGCGGCAGGTGCATCCAGGCCATTGATTATTCTCATAAAAACAAACAGGGGTCATTTGATAAAATTCCTGATTCGCTTATCCGTGAATTTAAAACAAAGCACGGACGTAAAGTATATGACGGCGGTGGAATTAGCCCCGATGTAAAATCCACAGAACGACAGTTCAGCAATATTGCACTTGCCCTGTATAATAAATTCCTGATTTTTGATTATGCCACGCTGTTTGAACATTCACACTCATCCATACAGCCTCCCGACCAGTTTGAGATCAGCGATTCGTTGTATAATGACTTCCTGAATTATATAAAGGACAAGGATTTTAAATACACCACCCACAGCGAACTGGCCTTGGAAAAACTCAGAAAGGAAGCAGAAAATGAACAATATTACAACGGGATCAAAAGCGAACTTGACCAGCTGCAAACCAGCATGGATAATGATAAAAAGGAAGACCTGAATAAATACAGGGATCAGATCCGCGATCTCCTCAAAGTGGATATCCTTGGAAGGTATTATTACCAGAAAGGCAAGATCATAGGCACCCTCAATACCGACCCTGTACTCAATGATGCATTTAAAGTGCTCAGGGATACAGCTAGATATTCAGGGATACTTGCAGGTAAATTTTCCCAGGTCGATAACAGCCTTCCCGGTTCGGTGGAAGAAGAATTGCATACAAAAGAGGGTCAGTAACAAATAAATCATATACAATGAAACAATCATTTATACTCATCTGCTTATTTCTGACAGGAATAATCTTTACCGGGTTCGGTTCAAACAAACCGGCATACAGAATATTCAATTCGAAAGGCAAAGCGGCAAAATATAATTCCATGGTAAAAGATGCCGGCTCTGCCGATGTTGTCTTCTTCGGGGAATTACACGACAACCCCATCTGTCACTGGCTGGAACTTCAGCTTACCAAAGACCTTCTGAATTATAACGGGAAGCAGTTGGTCCTTGGAGCCGAAATGTTTGAAACCGATAACCAACTGCTGCTGAATGAATATGTGACAAGGCAGACCATCCGTAAAAAGGATTTCGACGCCGAAGCAAAATTATGGCCCAATTATAAAACAGATTATTCCCCTATCCTTGAATTTGCCAGGGAAAACAAGCTCAGGTTTATTGCAACAAATATCCCGCGCCGTTTTGCAGCCATGGTGAACCTCTATGATTTTGATGCCCTCGACAGCCTTCTGGCTATAGAGCGCGGCCTGATGGCCCCCCATCCCATTCCTTATGATTCCACCCTCGGGTGCTATAAGAATATAGGTGCTGCAGCAATGGGAGCCCCGCATATGGGGTCCAACCTTGCCAAAGCACAGGCCATGAAAGATGCCACCATGGCCTGGTTCATTCAAAAGAACATTTACCAGGACAGCATTTTGTTCCTGCATTTCAACGGTGCATATCACAGCGATAACCATGAAGGCGTAGTATGGATGCTTAACCAGTACCTCCGCCGCGGAAGCTATGCCCATACCATTTTAACCATCAGCTGTGTTGAACAAAAAGATCTGGACGAACTTGAACCATCGAACCAGGGAAAAGCTGATTTTATTATTGTCATCCCTTCGGATATGACTAAAACCTATGCCACCGAACCCATGTTTATGTCACCTGCAAAGCCATCCTCAGACGATAAAACCGCGGTTAAACCCAAACCTAAACCTAAGGAAAAGCAGGAAGTCGTTGAAGACGATGACGACGACTAATTATTAAAATGTAACTCCCCGTGGTATACCAGGGTGTTATAGCATTGATTTTTCAGGCGAAGGTAAAATACGCATTGATCAGGAAATTCCAAATAGTCACCAGCAAAGTCGCAACCAGTTTTGAGACGTAAAAATTGACTTTGAACTTCCCGGTCATCGTCCACAATATCACAAGGTTAATACCCAGGCCGATCAATGCGATCATGAAAAATCTTGTAAACTCCATTCCTACATGGGGATTGTGGCTTTGAAAAGTCCAGACCCGGTTTAGAAAATAATTGGTGGTTGCAGCAATGCTGAATCCCATTGCATTGGAAATATACTTCTGAATTTTCAGAAATTCCTTGCAAACAAATGTTATTCCGAAATCAACGAATACTCCTGTAAATCCTACCATGCAGAATTTAATGAACTTGAGGATGAAAGTTTCGTTAAACACCTGTCCTATATCCATATGATGAGTGATGAGTGATGAGTGATGAGCGATGAGTGATGAGTAATGAGTAATGAGTAATGAGTGATGGCTGGTTATAACTGTATTACCAATATCTCGACTTTCCCGTTCCTCAGAACTTCAACATTTACCGTCATACCGGATTTCAGTTTGTTAAGCCTGGCCATATAGTCGTATATGTTCTCGACTTTCATGCCGTGGACCGAAATAATGATGTCACCTTTGAGCATTCCTCCTTTATATGCGGGCCCGTCCTTGGTCACCCCGTCAACCCTGAGGCCCTTCTTCTCGGAGCCGGCAAAATCGGGCATGATGCCCAGGGTCACTTTATAACGGCGGCCGCTTCTGCCAATGTTTTCCTTTTTACCTGATTCCCTGAATGTAAGATCTTTAGGCAGGTTGTCGATATCAGAGATCAGGGCTGCGCCAAAATCGCCTATCTGCTTTTCCGCTTTATAATCCAGCTTCCAGGCATCATCCGAAGGAGTGTGATAATCCATATGAACACCCGTTGTAAAGAAGAACACAGGGATGTTTGAAGAGTAAAACGAGGCATGATCTGAAGGCCCGTAACCGTCGGGGGAATGAGTAACTGTGAATGGCAAACCTTTTTCAAATATCCTCAGGATACTGTCGCCTTCGGCGGATGTGCCTGTGCCGCTGACCGAAATTGAATTCTTTTCTTTATCAAAGCGGCCTACCATGTCGAAATTGAACATGGCTTTGATCTTTTTCAGATCGACCAGCGGATTATTGACGAAATATTTCGATCCCAGCAGGCCCATCTCTTCTCCTGAAAATGAAATGAAAATTATGCTTCTTTTGAGATTTGTCTTTTGCGCACAAAGCTTTTTCGCAAGTTCCATGACCATGGCGGCCCCTGAAGCATTATCATCGGCCCCGTTATGAATCGCAACCGTATCGGGCACCCTCGATCCTGAGCCCGGTCCTCCGAAGCCAAGGTGATCGTAATGCCCGCCTATTACAAGATATTCATCTTTTAGAGTCTTATCGCTGCCTTCGAGCAAACCGATGACATTCGCGGTCCTGGCATGTTTCTGGCTTATGTCAACTTTTCCGTGCACCACGGTGCCGGTTTCAAAACTGTTGGGTCTTTTCCCTGCCATGATAAGGTTTTCAAGGCTGTCGGCCGAGATCCCTTTCAATGCAAGTATGCGGTCGGCAAATTCATGTTTTATATTCAGTACAGGGATACCGCTGGTGACTTCATTGTTTTCAACTACCAGGGTCATCAGCTTGTCATCCTTGTCGAGACCCCTGGGGGTTACCAGCAATACCCCTGCAGCTCCCTTATCCTTGGCTGCAAGCACCTTGCTGCGCGCATCACTGAAGGGGATGAACCTGCTGTCGGTCTTGTCGAGCTCAGGATCGGCCCTGAAGATCATCACCCACTTGCCTTTTACGTCAATGCCTGAATAGTCGCTCCATTTCAGGCTGTCAAGGTCCAGGTCGAAACCATATCCTGCAAAAACCACAGCAGCATTGACCTCTCCTGCCGATGAAAAGGCCAATGGAATGAATTCTTTTTTAAATCCTGCATCATACGTACCAACAGAAAGTTTGTTATCAGGACCCAGGGTAACATCCGTTACAATTTCGAAATACTGATAGCCATTGTCGCCCATTGGTTTCAATCCGGCAGCTTTGAAGTGGTCAAGGATATATTTTGCCGCTACGTTCATCTCAGGTGTGCCGGGTTTCCTTCCTTTCAGCGAATCCGATGCCAGGAAATAAACATATTCCTTCAGATCCTTTGCAGTGATCTCTGCCTTTTGGGCATAAACATCAAGCCCGTAAAGCCCAATGATCAAATAAACCAAAACTCGTTTTATCATGCAGATTGAATTATATTGTTAAATTAATGTCGACATCGGTGCTGAGTGCCCCCCCCATGACCAATTATTTCTGATCATCATTCCCTGTTTGCTTTTCACTCATCACTCATCACTCATCACTTTTACAATGATTCCTCCCCCCAGTACCACGTCGCCATCATAAAATACCGCGCTCTGCCCGGGAGTTATTGAATCGTTGGGATGGAAAAAAGTTGCTTTCACTACACCTTCATCCAGGAGTTCAATCCTCCCGTCTTTTTCTTTTTGGGCCGAACGAATCCTGATGCTCACATCCTTTGGGCCCGTTAGGTTTTCCATCCCGATCCAGTTCAGGTCATTCACCAGAAAATCAGTGCTGTACGTCTCTTCCCTTTCACCGACCACGACAGTATTTGTTTCCTTCTCGATACGGATCACATAAAGGGGTTCCGACCATGCAATACCCATCCCTTTTCTTTGCCCTATGGTATAATTCCATATGCCCTGATGAGTCCCGAGAACTTTTCCGCTGGTATGGACGATATTCCCCGGGGAAGTTTCCTGGTCGAGCAGATCCTTGTAATTACCGCTGTAAAAATCCTGGCTTTCTTCCTTGTCATATACCGGCAAACCTGCTTCCCTGGCGATCTCTTTAATTTTGGTTTTATTGTAAATACCGATGGGAAGCATAGCTTTCGAAAGCTGGTCCTGGGTAAGCCGGTAAATAAAATAGGTCTGGTCCTTCTTCTGGTCCACCCCCTTTTTAAGGAGAAACCTGCCGGTAGCCTCATCTTTCTCAACCCTGGCATAATGACCGGTTGCGAAAAAATCATACGAAAAACCCCGTTTCTCAGCCATAGCCGGCAGCAGGCCGAATTTGATATGCTGGTTGCACTGAATGCAGGGATTCGGGGTTCTTCCTTCGTAATACTCTTTCCTGAAATAATCCAGCACCGCCTTTTTATATTCCCCCGAACAGTCAAACACTTCAAAAGGTATCTTCAGGATTCCGGCAATTTCCCTGGCTTCCCTGATCTCTTCTTCCTCATCCGGCCCATAGCAGGCGTGTTTACCTTTTGATGTGAACGGAAGTTTTTTTCCGTCCCATATAGCCATGGTGACCCCAACCACACGATAACCCTGCTGTTGTAAAATATAGGCAGCAACCGAGGAATCCACTCCCCCGCTTAAGCCTACAAGTACGGTTTTATCTTTATTCAAAATGATTTTTTATCTGAAAATTGAGCCTGTAAAGGTACAATTTATTTGACTTGGATCATGCGGATGACTTTCGTGAATTAAGGAGTTGTGAGCCTGACAATCAGCGCGCCTGATACCCCGTTCCGCAAAAGAGATACATATTGACAATCGAATGTAAACAACTTTCAAACATGGAACAAATTTTGCTGCGTTTTAATGTCTATTTTTAAGGTTTGAAAAAGATAATGGTATAAACCCGGGGGCAGGTCACTTCTCCCGGTTCCGCAGCAAGTTTCGCGGAATTTGATGGGGGAGATCAGAGTGTACACTTACCGAAAAAACAAAGACATCTGCCTGCAAATGGTACACACAAACAAATTTAAGGTTGACTTCGTTCATTTTAATTCATTATTTTGTACTTGGATAAACATGTATTAACTGCTGTAAATAATTAATTCCATGAAAACATACAAAATCAAATTTATTCCGGGATTCCTGTTTATTTGCCTTTTATCAGGCATATTGCTGATTCCGACGGGCTGTAACAAGCACACATCCGGTACGCCTTCCAACCCCAGCAAGTTCACCCAGCTTCAGGTGAACCAGAATTTCGAATTCAACACTTATAACGATATTAATGTTACTGTTAATGTTGACCAGTCCGGTACGTTTAAAATGTTTGTGATCCAGCTTTTCAATGGCGATCCTGCCCATGGAGGGAAACTTATCGGCACGGGAGCTACCGATGCAAGCAGTCAATACAAGACAAAGATCCGCATGCCATCGAGCATCTCAGCGGTTTATATTGGAAAACTCTCTGCCGATGGTAGTAATATGTACGTTTCAGTACCGATAAGCGGGAGCAATCTTACCTACTCCTTTACCAAGAGCGGGGGGGTTAAATCTGATTACGGAACTGAAGGAGTGCCTGACTGCTCTTCGGGTTGCACCCAAACCCTGTCGTCGGGAACCTATAACAACCTGAATATTGCTTCAGGCGCAGTGGTTTGTGTTCCCCAGGGAACAACAGTCACTTTGAATACCCCTGTTCTGAACAGTGGAGGGACCATAAGGATCTGTGGTACTGTCACATGGAACAATATCAACGGCAGCGGGGGCACGATAATGATCTCTGCCACAGGAAACATGAATGGAAACTATTCTCTCACAGGAAGAACAGTGAATAATTACAGCACTATCTATGTAATGCAATATTACAATTTTGATGGTACACTGAATAATTATGGCACTTTGAACGTAGGTTCCGGTGGAACTTTCTCGATCAATAGCGGAGCATTGGTTCATAATTACGGTACTATGACCGTCCCCTCAACATTTTATGTCAACGGCACTTTGCTGAATGACGGTCCATTTACTGTTAATGGCCCCATGACCACCAATGGCAGTGGTGTAGTTACAAATAATTGCTCAATCACCGTCGCAGGTAATAATGCATTCCAGCAGAACGGAACCCTGACCAATAATGGGTATGTTAACGTTACAGGACAGTTCAAAGCACAGGGCAGCACACCTGTTTCACTGGGTCTGCAAAGCCTCATCCAGTGCAATACTTTTGATCTTGAAGGGGCTGTTATTTCAGGGCCCAGCCAGCAGGGAGCCCAACTAAAGGCAAGCGGGGGAAGCAGTATTGTGCAGGGAGCAACTGTTTCAGGCTACGTTGACATATGTTCTCCTTCAGGAATTTCTCCTAACACGGGAAACTATGGTTCCCATGTGACATTCTGCGCATACACCATCCCTGTCCCCAGCTGCAGTGCACCCACAGCGCCTTCGATCACGAGCGCACTTACTGCAGGAGGAATGGTCGGGCAGTCTTTCTCTTATACCATAACAGCAACCGGAACCGCCCCAATAACCTTTAATGCCACGAACCTGCCTGCAGGGCTAACATTCAGCGGTAACACCATCAGCGGAACCCCAACAACCGCGGCAACAACCAATGTAACCCTGACTGCCGACAATAATTTCGGCACGGATACGAAAACCCTCGTCATCACTATAGCTCCTGCCGGCACGCCACCTGCTATTACAAGCCCGCTTACGGCCACAGCCACGGCAGGCCAGGCTTTCAGTTATACCATCACAGCCTCGGGCACAGCCCCCATTACATACAGCGCAACGAGCTTACCTGCCGGACTGAGTATTAACTCATCAACCGGACTAATCAGCGGTGCTCCCGTACCTACCGGCCAGTTTACCATTCCCATTACAGCCACGAATTCTTATGGTTCTGATACCAAAAACTTAGTCCTCACCGTGAACCCTGCCGGTAATGCACCGTCGATCACCAGTGCACTTACGGCCTCGGGGACAACCACTTCTCAGTTCACATATAATATCACAGCCACAGGAACAACACCGATCACATTCAATGCTACCGGACTGCCGTCAGGATTGCTTTTCAGCGGTTCTACCATCAGCGGGACCCCTATCAATGCCGGAACGTATAATATCACGCTCACCGCAACCAACGCAATTGGCAACGACACCAAGGTTCTGGTGCTCACCGTTATCCAGGGCCTGGTTGCGCCGGCAATTACCAGCCCTCTTACTGCTAGCGGAGTCAAGAACCAGTCGTTGAGCTACACCATTACGGCCTCGGGCAGCACACCCATTACATTTAATGCGACCAATCTCCCTGCCGGTCTTACATTCAGCGGCAACACCATTTCGGGGATCCCGACTGCCTCAGGCACGACAAACGTAAATCTTACGGCCACCAATGCTGCCGGAGCAGATAACAAAGTACTCGTGATAACCATAACGAATCCCGTTGTAGTCGACACCGACGGAGACGGTGTTCCCGACGACCTTGATGCTTATCCTCTGGATCCTACCAGGGCTTTCAATTCCTATTTCCCGAACCAGACCGATTACGGTACGGTGGCATTTGAAGATCTCTGGCCGGCTTACGGTGATTATGACATGAATGACCTGGTAGTGAATTTTAATTTCAAGACTGTTACCAACGCCCAGAACCAGGTGGTGGATGTCATTTTGAGCTACAAGATCAAAGCAGCCGGGGCCTCCATGAATAACGGCTTTGGCTTTATCCTGAACACCCCCCCCACCAATATTGCAAGTGTAACCGGCTGCCTGCAGGTAGGTTCAGCCGTAACACTCGATCCCAAAGGATATGAGGCCGGGCATACCAGTCAAACCGTCATTATCCCGGTGGACGCTGTGAACACTCTTCTGGGCAACGGCATGGTCAATACGGTTCATGGCGGGAATACGGTACAGACAACTTACCAGACCGTAACCATCCATTTCTCAAATCCCCAGGCCAGCATAGGAACTGCGCCTTACAATCCATTCATGTTCATCAACCAGGAAAGAGGAAAGGAAGTTCACCTGAAAGATCAGCCGCCATCAGAGTTTGCAAATCAAGCCTATTTTGGAATGTGGAATGACGCTTCGGTTCCTTCACAGGGTAAATATTACCGCTCAAGCACCGGACTTTGCTGGGCTATCGAAATCCCCATTGACTGGTCGTATCCTCTGGAAACGGTTGATATAGTTCAAACCTATCTGCATTTTGCCGATTGGGCTCAGTCGAACGGAACAACTTACCAGGACTGGTATGTTATTAAATCGGGTTACCAGAATACAAGTAACTTGTACTGACAGGTTTCATTACAATAAACGAAACGGCCGCCAGGGAATCCCTGGCGGCCGTTTCGTTTATTCCCGGACCAGTTTCTTGGCTATAATAAGAAAATAGACTACTGTAAGCAGCACCCCGGTGCCCGAAATGACAAACATCAGCTTCATCCCAAGGGTAAACCAGAGGATCCCTGCCAGGCTGCCGGAGAGGAGTGAAAAAATGCTTGCAAAACTGGTGTAAAACCCTATCGCGGTTGCGGTTTCCTGCCTGCCTGCCATATTGCTGATCATAGCCTTGGAGATCCCTTCGGTGCTCGCCGCATAGATACCATAAAAGAAAAAAAGCAGCAAAAAAACAACCGTACCCGAAGTGAATCCAAAACAAAGATAAACCCCGGCAAACAATATCAGCCCGGCGATGAGCATGGTCTTAAGGCCGATTTTGTCGGCCAGGGCCCCGAGGGGATACGAAGCCAGTGCATAAACCAGGTTATAAAAGATATACATTCCGATCATGCCTGTATCGGAGATATGATCTTTCTTTAAAGCAAGTAAAAGAAAAGCATCAGAGCTGTTGAATAAAGCGAACATCAGCAGACCGGCCACCAGTAAGCGGTAAGAAAAAGCAGACTGTTTCCAGTATTTCAGGTATGCGAGGAAACCCGGTTTGCTTTTAGCCTGGGAAGCTTCAAATTTCCTTTCTTTCATTAAAAAGGTAAGCCCGACTGCAATCAGCCCTGGAGCGAAAGCAAGGTAAAACAGGAGTTTGTATTCACCCGGGTAAAACCAGAGAAAAACCAATGCAAGCAGCGGGCCTATGGCAGCGCCAACGGTATCCATGCTCCTGTGGAAACCAAAGACCCTGCCTTTATGTTCAGCAGTAGTTTCATCGCTCAGGATGGCATCCCTTGCCCCCGTTCTGATTCCCTTGCCCAGCCTGTCGAAGGTTCGGGCCAGGAAGATCCACCAGGGGTAAGTGAAAAGGGCCATCATCGGTTTCGATAAGGCGCTGAGCCCGTATCCGGCCCTTACAAAAGGAACCCGCTTCCCCAACACATCCGATGATTGCCCGAAATACCCTTTGCTGAGCCCCGCAACAGCTTCGGCAATGCCTTCAAGTATGCCGATAAGCAAAACTGAAAATCCTATCGAAGTAAGGTAAACCGGCAACACCGGGTACAGCATTTCCGAAGCTATATCGGTAAACAGGCTTACGAAGGAAACCAGTAAAATGGTACGTGTGAGTATGCGTGACTTCATTTCAGTTCTGTCCTGAAAAAGCTCAGATAAGCTTTGCCTGATGCGGCAAGTTTGAAATTCCAGTGTTTAGCTGCAGTCCGGGCGTTTTCGGTAGTAACCGGGTCGATGTAATTCAGATTCTGCAAAACCGAGAGGGCATTCATCCGGGTTTCAAATTCATATTTCGGGCCGCTGTATGGTATCAGCTCATTCAGATAATCCTTTTTCCCATGCCTTATTGCAATCCCGAGCCAGGCCATCCTGATATTTTTCCCCCTCCAGCCTTCCATGTTCCTTGTCAGATCAAGATAATGATCCGTTCCGGAAGGAAAGGAACTGCAAAGGCTTTCAAGGGCAAGCTGAATGTTGAGATAGGATGAATCACCCAGGCAGGCTTCAACATCAGGCTTCAAGGTTGAAGGAACAGTGTCGAGCACCATCAGCGCGGTTTTCCTCACATTGGCATTCTCGTCATGCAGCGCCTTTCGGAACAGGGCCAGGGTTTCTGCCGACCTGTCCCGGCCCATCTGCTCCAGAATGGCCGAACGCAGCAGGTGAAAACGGTTCTTTTCCCAGGACGAAAGAAGGAGGTCTTTTTTCTGTGGCAATGATGTATTTTTCAGGGCCTGGAGTGCATCGTAACGGTCTATCATCAGCGGAGCCTTCATGAGCTGTGATGCAAGTTCCCGGTAAGAACGATCGAAATCCAGCTTTTTCAATACCCTCCGTCCGGGGTCAAACAAAACAAAATCGACTGTAGCTTTCCCCGGATTTTGAATCTTAACCGTTTGTTCCTTGCTTTCAATCCAGGCAGTGATACTGTCGGAAGAACCGTTTGAATAGAAAACCTTGATCTTAAATGGCATTTTAAACAGGGGTTTCAACTCGTTCACTTCCTGTACCTGCTGAACGCTGATCACTGTGAAAGCCTTGCCCGCCGAGTCTTCCCGGGCAATGTAGCTTACCTTGTACTCCGGCTCCCCTCCCCTGAAGATCCATTCATCGAAAAACCAGTTGTACGGAACCCCGGTAGCATCATACGTGCAACGGATAAAATCACGGGTCTGGGCGTAACTGAACATATACCGCCGGGCATATAGTTCTACCGCATCCCTGAATTCCTTTTCTCCCATCACATCCCTGAGCATATCCATCACCAGCGATCCTTTCTGGTATATCCTTGCAACACCTCCCTGGCTGCCCCCGACCGGGTAATCATTTTTCTTTGCAGCATCAAATGCCTGGTTCATCTCGTCGTTCCTGATGTTCTCATAATAATCCTCACCATAAACCGAACGTTCGAACAGCTTGGCATAAAAAGTGGCGAAGCTCTCGGTAAGCCATACATCCCTGTTCACCAGGTGGGCAATGCCATCGCCGAACCACTGATGTGCCAGTTCGTGTGCATTCACATTAACATAATTCCTCTGCCACCAGGCATGTGGGTCTATCAGCATATAATCACCGAACACTGTGGATGTGGTGGTTTCCATGCCGCCGTACATATAGTCTTCAACCGGGGCTTCCCTGTATTGGGTATACGGATAAGCGACCCCGATTTCCTGTTCGAAAAATTTAAACATGTTTTCGGTGTATTTATACGTTACAGGAACCCTGTCGGCCATTCCGTTCCAGTACCAGTATTCAAGCGGCACACCCCTTTTGCTGGCCGATATTTTATAATCATAATCACCTATGACCAGGGAAGTTGAAAAATACGGATGGTCCTTTTTCATGGCATAATGCCAGGTTTTGGTACCGTCAGGATTCGATACAACGCCCACCCTCTCACCATTGGAGAATATTTTGTATTTGCCGTCGAATGTGAAGAACATATCGGTGGTGACTCTCGACTCGATATACGGAAGCCAGTTATTCGGCCGGTGTGCCCAGATAGTTTTCCTTTTACCCTCTTCTTCAGGCTTCCAGCCGATGAAATAGATCGGACCTGCCGTGGGGCGTGCTTCATATGATATGCTGATGACATATCTCTTGTGGATCACAAGGAATGATGAACCGGGAGCAGGGCGGATCACCAGGTTAGTCCCAATGAGTCTCCAGGTTATGGGGATCACCCCGGGGCCTGCCTTGCCTTGCCTGGCCCCCTCGGGCTTCGATGCTCCCTCATCCGCAGTGAACAGGCTTACTTTACCGATTACGAATTCAGGAGTGGAAATGCTTATTGAATCAGTATGATAACGGTTTGCAACAACTGTAAGATCCACATTCCCGATCACCAGGTTTTCGGCTGGTTTGAAGCGCACATCGGCTTTCACATGTTTCAGGGATACCACGAGATCGGGCGGGCTGGAAGCGGGATCCTGGTAATACGTGACGGTTTTGTCCTGTGCTGAAGACCTGAATGCTGAAACCATGAAGGCCAGCAGGATAACATATTTTCGTAAGATCATGAGAATCTATTTTTTACCTTTGTGGCCTTTATCTGTATTTGAAGATGGCCAACACCAAAATTAACAAAAAGTCAAGGATGTCGCATATTCTTTCGGTGATCGACGGGCAGGAACTCGAACGCCAGAGACTTTCGCGGGAGCTTCACGACGGGATCGGGCAGTCCATGGTGGCCATCAAGATGAAGCTTGAAAGTTTAAGCTATATCCCCGAACGGGAGATCAAGCCTCAGCTTGACGGGATAAAGCGGCAGTTCGACCAGATCGTGGATGAGATACGAAGGATCACCACCGACCTGATGCCCCCGGTGCTTGAGGAATTCGGGCTGGTGATCGCACTGTTCAACCTTTGCGAGGATACCGGCAGGCATTCGTCGGTGAAGATCAGGTTTGAACATAAAGTCAGGACCGAAGAATGGAATAAGAAAATACAGACTTATCTTTACAGGATAGTGCAGGAAGCCCTGAACAATATAATCAAGCATTCGAATGCGGACCAGGCCTACATCAGGTTGCAGAACGATCATGATTTTATCTATCTCAGCATACAGGATAACGGCAAAGGTTTCAAACCCAACGACTCGGGCAGCCAGGGAGGCCATGGCCTGCATAATATGCAGGAAAGGGTTAAATTGCTCGGCGGCAGCCTCGATCTTGATTCAGCTGCAGGTAAAGGAACATTGATACAGATTAAAGTCCCGAGGTTCATCTAATGGATGCTATAAGGATATTTCTTGTTGAGGATCATGACCTCGTACGCGACGGGCTGAAGGCTTTGCTTACATCCATTCCCGATATTTCCATCATTGGGGAAGCTGCAAACGGGAAAAGCCTGTTTGAAAAACTTCAGATCGTGCAACCCGATATCATAGTTCTTGACATTTCCCTGCCCGACATATCCGGTATCGAGATCACAAGGCGGCTCAGGCATGATTACCCTCTGATAAGGGTTCTCATCCTTTCAATGTACACTCATGAAGACTTTGTAACCGGCGCTATCCGATCGGGGGCCCGCGGATATCTTCCAAAAAACACATCCCGCGATGAACTGGTAAAAGCGATTTATGCTATTTACCGGGGTGAGGAATTTTTCGGCGACACGATATCGAAGATCCTCCTGAAAAGCTTTATACGTACCACGGCGGAACAGGATGAGCAGGAAGAAAAACCCGCATACAGCCTGTCGGCCCGTGAACACGAGATCCTCAAACTTTTCGCCGAAGGGTTCAACAACAAGGAAATAGGGATCAGACTCAATATTTCGGTCCGTACTGTCGAAACCCATAAGAATCATATCATGAAAAAACTGGGGATCAGATCGCCGGTTGAAATGGTGAAATTTGCGATCCGCAACAAGATCATTAACCTCTAACGTATGTGAATGAAAGAGATCAGCAAAATCAAAGAGGTAAAACTATGGCTTAAACCGCATCAGAAAAATGGCCTGAAGATCGGTTATGTACCTACCATGGGAGCCTTGCATGAAGGGCATCTCAGGCTTATCAGTCAGTCGAAGCACGAAAATGACATCACTGTATGCAGTGTGTTTGTCAATCCCATTCAGTTCAACAACCCCGATGACCTTGCAAAATACCCCAGGAATATTTCCACGGATACCAGGCTGCTCAGGAGCAATGGTTGTGATATGCTGTTTTGCCCGGATGAGACGGAGATGTACCCGGAAGGCAAAAAAGTTATGCTTGAAATTGAATTCGGTATGCTGGATAAGGTGATGGAAGGGAAATTCCGGCCGGGGCATTTTAAAGGTGTGGTCATCGTGGTTAAAAAATTCTTTGATATCATCAACCCGACGAATGCTTATTTTGGTAAAAAGGACTACCAGCAACTGATGGTCATAAGCCGGATGAAGGAGCTCCTGGGTTTGCCTGTCAATATCATTGGTTGTGAAACGGTCAGGGAGGACGACGGGCTGGCTATGAGTTCCAGGAACATGAGGCTAACCATAGGGGAGCGGCAGGTTGCGCGCAGGATCTTTGAGGTGCTTTGCAAGGTAAGGGAGAAAGGGACCAGAACTCCTGTATGGGAACTCAGGGAATGGGCCATGAAAAAGATTCAGGAGGATTCAAGGTTCAGGGTTGAATATTTTGAAATTGCCGACAGGGAGACCCTGATGCCGATAGAAAGCTGGGGGCAGAAAACCCAGGCGGTTGCGCTTACAGCTGTTTACCTCGGGGATGTGAGGCTGATCGACAATGTTGAACTTTTTTAGTAATTTTGCAGCATGATGCAGATTGAAGTACTGAAATCCAAAATTCATCGTGCAACGGTAACCGATGCCAATATCAACTATGTCGGCAGCATTACCATTGATGAAAACCTGATGAAGGTTGCAAACCTGATCGAGTTTGAAAAAGTTCAGGTGCTTAACATCAATAACGGTGAGCGTATCGAGACCTATGTCATCAAAGGTAAAAAAGGCAGCGGGGTTATCTGTCTCAATGGAGCTGCTGCCCGTAAGTTTCTCAAAGGCGACATCGTAATTATTGTATCTTATGCCACGATGGACTTTGAAACGGCCAAAAAATTCAGCCCCTCCATCGCGTTCCCTGATAACAGGAACAAGATCTCTTCAGGAAAAAAGAAATAGCGTATGACAGAAGCAATGCCCGAAGCTTCCTCCGCAAGGAAAAAGATAATTACCGCTTTAAAATTTTCATTTTTCCTGGGTCTGGGTTTGCTTATTATGTGGATCTCGCTCAAGGATCTGACTGCGGATGAACGGGCTCAGATCCTTCATGCGTTTAAAACAGCAAATTATTCATGGGTTGTGCTGGCTGTCATCCTGGGAATTTGCAGCCATTTGCTCCGGGCAGTCCGCTGGGTTCTGTTCTTTGAGCCCATGGGTTTCAAACCCAGGCTCAGGGTCACATTCTTTGCCGTCATGATCGGTTATTTTGCAAATATGGCTTTCCCGAGGCTCGGAGAGGTAACACGTTGCGGAATCCTTTCAAAATACGAGAAGGTCCCTTTCCAGAAAGCCCTTGGCACGGTAGTGACCGAACGTGCCATTGACATGCTTATTTTTTTTCTTCTATTTCTGCTGATGTTCTTTACCCAGCTTGGGACCATACGGGAATACCTTGACGAGAAAATCTATCCGAACATGGTTGCAAAATTCGGAGCCCTTCATTATTCACGAATGATCTTTCTTTCTCTCGGTGGATTGCTTGTTGTGTTAATCGGTCTCTGGTTCGCTGTGCGCAAAAAAATCATGGCCGGCAAAACCTACCATAAGGTTATTGACCTTGTCATTGGTTTCTGGGAAGGTCTGAAATCGCTCAGCCAGATTAAAAAACCCGGGTTCTTTGTGATCTGCTCGATCCTCATCTGGGTACTTTACTTCTTTATGCTGTACGTGATTTTCTTTTGTTTTACCGAAACATCTTCCATAGGGCCGGGAGCAGGTCTTTCATCACTGGTCCTTGGAAGCGTGGGAATCATGATCACTCCTGGCGGCATCGGCCTCTACCCGGCGATTATCCAGGAAACCCTTCTACTTTACGGTATTGCAAAACCAACGGGACTGGCTTTGGGCTGGATCGCATGGACAGCCCAAACACTGATGATCCTGGTGTTGGGCGGAGCATCCTTATTACTTTTATCGCTTAACCAGTCTGAAAATGGAAAAGATTAAAATTGTAAAATCCAAGATTTTTACCTGGGAAACCTTACAGAGGCAGATAGCCCTATGGAGGTTCAAAGACAGGAAAATCGTATTCACCAACGGTTGTTTCGACATACTGCACCTGGGCCACATTGAGCTTCTGGCCAGAGCCAGGGCTTTAGGGAACGTCCTGATCGTAGGTCTTAATTCCGATGAAAGCATACACCGCATCAAAGGGCCTCACCGCCCGGTCAACAGCCATCATGCCAGGATGTTCACCATTGCAGCCCTTATGTTTGTCGATGCGGTAGTCTTATTTGAAGAGGATACTCCTTATGAGCTGATCAAACTGATTCAGCCCGATGTACTTGTGAAAGGCAAGGATTACGAAGGACTCGAAATAGTCGGAAGCGATATTGTAAAAGCCAGGGGTGGTGAAATTGTGACCATTGAACTTACCAGGGGGTATTCAACCACTCATATTATAGAAAAGGCACAAAAGGTTCATATTTAAGTTCCTGCCATGCCGAAAGTCAAAACTGCATTTTTCTGCACCAGCTGCGGGTCACAGCAAAGCAAATGGATGGGAAAATGCCCTTCGTGCGGGGAATGGAACACCCTTGTGGAGGAGGTGATACAACGTGAAGACAAACGGCCCGGCCCGGCCCGGCCCGATGGACACAGGCCCGTGCCCCGGAGGATTTCCGACGTAAGCTTTGAACAGGAACAGCGCATCAATACCCAGGATGCGGAGCTTAACCGTGTGCTTGGGGGAGGTCTTGTGCCGGGCTCCCTGGTCCTTATCGGAGGGGAACCGGGCATAGGAAAATCGACACTCATGCTCCAGGTTGCCCTCAAGTGTACCGGCCGGAAGATCCTTTACATCAGCGGTGAAGAAAGCGAGCAACAGCTAAGGATGAGAGCCGAACGCCTTGGCATGGAAAATGAAAACTGCTTTATCCTTACCGAAACCAATACCCAGGCTGTGTTTCAGCACTTTGAACAATTGCAGCCGGGCATTGTCATCATCGATTCAATTCAAACACTTCAAACCGATATCATTGAATCGTCAGCAGGTAGCATAAGCCAGATCAAGGAATGTGCAGGCGAAATGCAGAAATATGCCAAGATAAGCCATATTCCCGTTTTCCTCATTGGTCATATTACCAAGGATGGCAGTCTGGCCGGCCCGAAAATACTCGAGCATATGGTCGACACGGTTCTCCAGTTCGAAGGCGACAGGAATTACGGTTACCGAATCCTCAGATCCCTGAAAAACCGTTTCGGTTCCACTTCCGAACTCGGGATTTACGAGATGAACGATACAGGAATGAGAGAAGTCTCGAATCCATCGGAGATCCTGCTCAGCCAGCACGATGAAAAGGTCAGCGGGATTGCCATTGCGGCGATGGTTGAAGGCCTGAGGCCCATGCTTATCGAAACTCAGGCACTTGTATCAACCGCGGTTTACGGAACACCCCAGAGATCGACCACAGGCTTTAACGTTCGCCGCCTGAATATGCTCCTTGCCGTGCTCGAAAAAAGAAGCGGGTTCAGGCTTGGGCACAAGGATGTCTTCCTCAATATTGCCGGTGGACTCGATGTGGATGATCCTGCAATCGACCTTGCCATCGTTGCGTCCATTCTTTCTTCCAACCAGGATGAACCTATTGACACTAAAACCTGTTTTGCAGCCGAAGTGGGTCTCAGCGGAGAGATACGCCCCACAAACAGGATAGAACAAAGAGTTTCGGAAGCAGAAAAACTTGGATTTGAACGTATCTTTATTTCAAAATATAATTCCCGCTCACTTGATAAAGGAAGGTATTCAATAGAGATCGTCCCGGTAAGCAAGGTACAGGAAGTGTATAAAGCCTTGTTCAGTTAAACCTAAACCGAAATGCGCCGTCAGGATATAACAAGGGAAACAGAATTATTTGACATTATCAAACGATGCCAGTGGTGCCATATGGCTATGGTCGATACTGAAGGTTCTCCTTATGTGGTGCCGATGAATTTCGGTTTCAGCAAAGGGGTAGTTTACCTGCATGGAGCCAGGCATGGAAAAAAGATCAACAGTCTCACGAAAAATCCTTCGGTCTGCATTAATTTCAGCACCGACCATCTTCTCCGTTATCAGAACGAGGAAGTGGCATGCTCGTGGAGCATGAAATACCGGTCAGTGATGGTTTACGGTAAAGCGGAATTCATTAATTCCCTCGAAGATAAGATCGCTGCCCTGCATATCATCATGTCGCAATACAGCGACAAAGCCTTTACATTCAATCCACCTTCGATCCGGGAAGTCAATGTATGGAAGATCCGGATTGAGAAAATCGAGGGCAGGGCGTTCGGATATTGATAAACATAGTACTTTTGCCAGTCAATTTCATCCTTAATGAAACAGAAAGAAAGGCTAAGCACAACCGAAAGGGCCAGAAAGATATTCGTAGGCCAGGCGAGGGATCTGAAAGATGAAAATATCTTTGAGAAAGTTACGCTTGTAGCTATCCTGGCATGGGTTGGCCTCGGTTCCGACGGCCTGTCTTCGTCCTGCTACGGTCCTGAAGAATCGTACCGTGCACTCGGGAATTATCATGGGATGACCATTTTTATAGCTCTTGCTGTGGTGTTAACCATTGCAATTATCAGCAGCAGCTATTCACAGATCATCAAACTTTTCCCTTCGGGAGGGGGCGGTTATAAAGTTGCCACAAAGCTCCTTAATCCCAATCTTGGAATGGTTTCAGGATGTTCCCTCATCGTTGACTACGTTCTTACGATATCAATAAGTGTCGCCAGCGGTGTCGACGCGATTTTCAGTAATTTTCCAATTGCATACCAGACCTACAAGCTTACCGCCACCTTGACTTTGATCCTGCTTTTACTGCTGGTAAACCTGAGGGGAATAAAAGAATCTGTTTTTTCGCTGATGCCAATTTTTATTGTTTTTCTACTGACTCATGCCTTTACAATAATTTATCCGATTTTCTTCCACACCCGTGAATTCGTCAACCTCGTTCCTGAAGCGTCAAGGGAATTCAGGCAGGCTAGCGGCAACATGGGAACGTTTGCTGTTCTGATCATTCTTGCCAGGGCTTACAGTATGGGCGCCGGTACCTATACCGGTATCGAGGCAGTGTCGAATTCCATGGTGATCCTTAAGGAACCCAGGGTCAAGACCGGTATTGCCACCATGCGCCTGATGGCATTTTCACTGGGGATTACGGTACTGGGGCTTTTAGCTGCTTATTCACTGTTCCATTTGAAACACATACCCGGAAAAACAATGAATGCCAACCTTCTGGAAGCCATGACCGCGGGCTGGAACAGATGGATTGGTGAAACTTTCGTGGTTATCACCCTGCTTTCCGAAGCCGCCTTGCTTTTCGTCGGGGCCCAGACCGGTTTCCTGGATGGCCCCAGGGTCATTTCAAACATGGCCCAGGACAACTGGTTCCCAAGACGGTTCTCGGTTCTTTCTGACCGACTGGTGACCCAGAACGGGCTCATCCTGATGGCTGTGGCTGCCTCTTTTATATTGCTGGTTACCGGCGGCAATGTCACCACGCTAATTGTCCTTTACAGTATCAACGTATTCATCACGTTTTCGCTATCCCAGGCGGGAATGGTAAGGCACTGGTGGCAGGTCAAAAAAAGAGAGGGTCACTGGATCCCGAAACTGCTCATTAACGGACTCGGTCTTATCCTTACCGTAAGTATCCTCTGCACCGTGCTTTTCATTAAATTCGGCGAAGGAGGATGGCTTACCATTTTAATCACATCCAGTTTGATTTTCTTTGTGGTAAGGGTGCGCAGCCATTACGACCGTGCAGCAAAGTTATTGAGCCGGCTTGATCATAAAATGTTCAGGCAGGTTGAAGGAGCAATGCTGAGCTGGGAAAAATCGAACAGGGAAATTCCTGAATTTGACCAGGAGTCGCATACCGCCTGTATCTGCGTAAATGATTTTAACGGAGTCGGCATTAATACTTTCCTTAAGATCAGGGAAGACTTTGAAAATTACAAGAATTTTATTTTCATCTCTGTTGGGATGGTCGACACCGGGACCTTCAAGGGGGAAGAGGAGCTTCAGAACCTGGAAGAAAGTGTAAAGTTTAACCTTAAAAAATTTGAAGAACTTGCCCGGGCTTACGGATGTTATGCCGACAGCTACTATGCTATTGGGACTGACGTGGCTGACGAAGTAAAGGAATTATCGAAAAAGGTGGTTCATAAATATCACCGGGTAATTTTCTTTGTCGGCAATGCTATCTTTGCCCGTCCTTCATCCCTTACCCGCATGCTTCATAACCAGACCCAGCTTACCTTGCAGAACCGTCTTGCCCACAAGGGTTTCATGATGGTCCTTATCCCGATTAAACTTACATCCGATTAAACCGCAAAAATGGAATTCAAAGATTATTACGGCCTCCTTGGGGTTTCCAAGACTGCTACTGCGGATGAGATCAAAAAAGCCTACCGCAAGCTGGCAGTAAAATACCATCCTGATAAAAATCCCGGTAATAAGCAGGCCGAAGAGAAATTCAAGGCGATGGGCGAAGCATACGAAGTACTTAAAGATCCTGAGAAAAGGAAGAAGTACGACACCCTTGGATCAAACTGGAAACAATACGAGCAAACCTCCGGAGGTGGGGCAGACTTCAGCCAGTGGGCCAGGCAGGGTGGCGGGAAAAACTATTCACGTACATACAGTTCTGAAGACTTTGGCGGTTCTGATTTCTCGGATTTTTTCAATTCATTTTTCGGAGGGGCATATGGAGGCCAGGATTATGGTGGAGGCTTCGGCAGCCAGGGCAGGACACGCTCAGGCGGAAGGCCTGTGAAAGGCCAGGATTATGAAGCAAGTCTTGAGGTTTCCCTTGAAGATGCCTACAACGGGTCTAAACGTATGATCACACTGGGCAATGAACAACTGAGCGTTACTATTCCCCAGGGAGTTTACGATGGCCAGATCCTGAGGGTTAAAGGTAAAGGAGCCCAGGGCAGGCGGGGTGGAGAACCCGGCGACCTCTATATGCAGGTGAAAATCATGCCCGATCCCATGTTCCAGGTCAGGGATAATGACCTGTATTGCGACCTGCATGTTCCTTTATACATGGCCGTACTTGGAGGAGAGGTAAATGTTCATCCTCCGAAAGGCAGCGTGAATATGAAAATCCCGAAAGAAACACAGAACGGGAAAGTATTGCGCATGAAAGGGCTCGGTATGCCGGTTTACAGGAAGAAGAATGAGTACGGCGACCTGTACTTGAAAATTATTGTCGATCTGCCTCAGAACCTCAGTCCAGGGGAGATTGAACTGTTCAGAAAGCTGGCTTCGTTAAGGCATGGTATTTAATCTTTAGTGATCCCCTGCTTCTGCTGGTTGATAAAAGTGATTACTGTCCTGCCTGTAACCCATCCAATAAGGCATCCTGCAACAACCCCGGTGAGAATGTCGAGCGGATAGTGCACGCCGAGGTATATTCTGGTGTAACTCATCAGGCTTGCCCAGCCAATAAGTACTATGTAAAGGAAGCGGTATTTCCTGTGCAGCAGAATAATCAGAAACACAGCAACTGCAAAGGTATTTGAGGCATGTGCAGAATAAAAAGAATAAATCCCACCCCTGTACTCACTCACTGTATGAACGTTTGCCTCGATGGCAGGTTCATGTGAAGGCCGTAAGCGCTTTGTTTCATTTTTTACCAGGTTTGTTAACTGGTCCGAAACTGTGATCATTAAAACCAAACCTAAAATAACCGTCAGTGTTTTAATGCGAAAAGTTCTGATGGTAATGTAAAGCAGGAACATAAAAAGCGGCAACCAAACCAGGGGGTTGCTGGCCCAGTACATGATGGGGTCAAGCCAGGATGCATGCAGGCCGTTGAGGGCAAGAAAGAGGGTGCGGTCAGCAGTGAGAAGTTTTTCCAACATTCTTTAAATCGGCTTATGGCTCATCACTCATCACTCATCACTCATCACTCATCACTCGTCACTCATCACTCATCACTCATCACTATTCGCTCACTCATTTAGCGCCTCCCACAACATCCCCTTCAGTTTCATCAGCCCTGTCTTCTTATGTGAAGAGATGAATACATAAGGAATATTCTTTGGAAGTTCTTTTTTCAGCCCGCTAACGATCTCCTCATCGGCAAGATCGGATTTTGTGATCGCAAGAAGCCTGGTTTTATCAAGCAGTTCGGGATTGTACATCTCCAGCTCATTCAGGAGGATACTGTATTCCTTCCGTATATCATCGCTGTCGGCGGGGATCATGAAAAGAAGCACCGAATTTCTTTCTATATGCCTGAGAAACCTCAACCCTATTCCTTTCCCTTCGTGAGCTCCTTCAATGATGCCGGGTATATCGGCCATCACAAATGACTTGTTGTCGTGGTAGCTTACCATTCCGAGGTTTGGCACAAGGGTTGTAAAAGGATAATCAGCGATCTCGGGTTTTGCAGCTGATATAACAGATAACAAGGTGGATTTCCCTGCATTCGGAAAACCGACGAGCCCAACATCGGCAAGCATCTTTAATTCCAGGATTTTCCAGCCTTCCTGTCCGGGTTCGCCGGGCTGTGCAAACTTCGGGGCCTGGTGTGTGGCCGATTTAAAATGGTCGTTTCCCAGGCCTCCCCTGCCACCAGGCATGAGAATATGGGTTTGCCCGTCTTCGGTGATCTCGCATTCAAAGGCCAGGGTTTCGGCATCCCTGGCAACAGTTCCCAAAGGAACTTCAATGAACACGTCCTTGCCTTCGGCCCCGGTTTGAAGGTTCCTGCTGCCATGCACCCCATGATCAGCCCTTATATGCTTGGTGAATTTCAGGTGAAGAAGGGTCCACAACTGCCTGTTCCCTATCAGTATCACATGGCCTCCCCGGCCGCCGTCACCTCCGTCGGGCCCTCCCATCGAAGTGAGCCGGGTTCTCAGGAAATGTTTCGACCCCGCACCCCCGTTGCCTGAAGCGCAAAAGATCTTTACATAATCAACAAAATTTGATTCAGCCATGTGTTCCCTGTTCCAGTAAACGTTACTTTCTGATCGCCTTGCACAGGCTTTCAAAGATATCTTCAATCCCGCCAACACCGTGAACTTCGGTGTAAATGCCTTTATCCATATAATATTGCTGAAGGGGCTTGGTATGTTTGTGATACTGCACCAGCCTGTTCTTGATGACTTCTTCGGTATCATCCACACGACCCTGTTCCATGGCCCTTTTCAACAGCCGCTTTACCAGTTCTTCCTCATCAACTTCCAAGGAGATAACCTGCTTCACCGAATGATTGAGCCGGCATAACAGCTTGTCGAGTTCATGAGCCTGGTTCAGGGTGCGCGGAAATCCGTCAAACACGAAACCACCGGCGTCTTCATTTTTCATAAATACAGATTTCATGATCTCGATCAGCAGCTCATCGGAAACCAGGTGCCCTGCCTCCATCACTGCCTTAACCTGCAAACCCAGAGGGGTTGCCTGGTTCACCTCAGCACGCAGGATGTCGCCTGTTGAGACATGTTTCCAGTTAAATTTCTGAGCAATTTTTACTGCCTGGGTGCCTTTGCCTGCTCCCGGAGGCCCGAAAAGAATAAGATTGAACATGTTTGTTTTGAGTTTATTGTTTATCCGTTAGTTTTATCCAGCTGGTAAATATCCGGAAAATTTCTGCCGGCCCCATCGTAATCCAGACCATAGCCCACGACAAAAAGATCCGGGATCTCCAATCCGCAGTAATCAATGGTAAAATTTTCAGTGAAAGCTTCTTTCTTAAAGCAGAAACTGGCGATACGGATACCTGCAGGTTCATACTGTCTGATATCATCCAGAAGCCTGGCCATGGTATGTCCCGTATCCACTATGTCTTCAACGATGATCACTTCACGGCCCCTGATCGTTTCATTGAGACCTATAAGGCTTTTTACAGACCCTCCGCTTTCCATCCCCTGATACGAAGCATACTTTACAAATGAAATTTCACAGGCGATATGCAGTTTTCTAACGAGGTCGGAGGCAAAAATAAATGCCCCGTTAAGGATTCCAAGCATCAGCGGGACTTTCCCTGCATAATCACGGTCTATCCTGCACGCAAGGCTATCAACGATCTCTTCAATCCTTTTCCTGCCCAGGTACAGCCTGAAGAATTTATCCTTTACCCTGATCCGGCACGGTTGTTCATCCTGCATTACCATCACACAAATGTACAATGATTTTTTCACCGTCATAAATTTTAGGGATTTCTGAATTTCTGGCTAATTTTGCGAAAAAGAAAATTTATGCAAGCCCTGGTAAGTATTATCATGGGCAGCACTTCCGACCTCCCGGTAATGGAAGCTGCTGCGAAGTTCCTGGATGAGATGCAGATCCCTTTTGAGCTCAATGCCCTTTCGGCCCACCGTACTCCCGAAAAAGTCGCAGAATTTGCAAAAGGAGCACACGGACGCGGAATCAGGGTGATCATTGCCGCAGCCGGGATGGCAGCCCATTTGCCGGGTGTGATCGCTGCAACGACTTCGGTTCCGGTAATAGGGGTTCCCATTAAAGCAACCCTTGAAGGGATTGATTCATTGCTTGCCATCGTCCAGATGCCACCGGGCATCCCTGTTGCGACCGTGGGGATCAATTCTTCCATGAATGCCGCCATCCTTTCCGCGGAGATCCTGGCTGTTTCAGATCCTTCACTGTACCAGAAGCTGTTGAAGTTCAAAGAAGATCTTAAAAAGAAGATCGTAAAAGCCAATGAAGAGCTGACCCAGGTCAAATACGATTATAAAGTTGACTAAAATGTATTAACCCCAGGGCAGAGCCCCGGTCCCGGGATCACCCCCGGAGGGGCGGGGAATTTACCGGGAGATATTATATTTTTCTTGCAATCATCATGCCGTCGCGGAAAGGCAGAAGCAAATTCTCAACCCTTTCGTCGTTCTGTACGAATTCATTGTATTCAATGATCCCCGTGGTATCTTTGTCTTTCTTCCCTTGCGACAGCACTTTCCCGTCCCATAATGCGTTGTCGGCTACGATCCATCCTCCCTGCCTGACCAACGGGAAAACCATTTTATAATATGCAGGATAGTTGGGTTTGTCGGCATCAATATATACAAGGTCCCAGGTTTCATTTAATGCGGGGATAATTTTCAGGGCTTCTCCGAAATGCAGGCGTACTTTATCTTCAATTCCTGATGCCTGCAGGTATTTTCTGATAATGGTTTCCAACTCGGGGTTGACTTCGATGGTATGAACCAGCCCGTGGCATCCCAGCGCAAGGTTGATCGTGGAATAGCCGGTAAAGGTCCCGATCTCTAAGACTCTGGCCGGGTTGATCATGTTGCAAAGGAACCTCAGGAACAATCCCTGCATCGGCCCCGAGATCATTCTCGGGTACACCTGCGTGAGATGGGTCTCACGGTTGAGTTCAGCCAGGAAAGAGGGTTCAGGGGTTGAATGTTCTTCGCAATACCGCTCGGTATCTTCCGGAATCAATTGTTGCATCTTTACTTCCTGCTTTCAATCAGGATCTCAAGCAGTTTTACCGCAGCTTCGGATATCACGGTACCGGGACCGAAGATTGCTGCCGTTCCTGCTTTGTAGAGGAAGTCATAATCCTGTGGAGGGATCACCCCTCCAACGATCACGAGAATATCCTCCCTCCCTAGGGCTGCAAGTTCACTGATGACCTGGGGAACCAGGGTCTTATGCCCGGCTGCAAGGCTTGATACTCCTAAAATATGGACGTCGTTTTCCACGGCTTGCTTGGCTGCTTCGGCCGGGGTCTGGAACAAAGGCCCGATATCCACATCAAAACCGATATCGGCATAGCCTGTCGAAACCACCTTTGCTCCCCTGTCATGGCCGTCCTGGCCCATCTTCGCGATCATGATCCTGGGCCGGCGACCTTCCAGTTCGGCAAATTTATCGGCCAGAACGCGGGCCTTTCTGAATGATTCACTATCACCCGATTCCGATGAATATACTCCTGAAATACTACGGATCACAGCTTTATACCTCCCGAATATTTTTTCCAACGCAAATGAAATTTCACCCAGTGTCGCACGCTTACGGGCAGCATCAATGGCAAGTGACAGAAGATTCCCTTCGCCGGTCTCAGCCGAATAGGTAAGGGCATCAAGGGCATTCTGAACATCCTGGTCATTACGTGATGCTTTCAGCTGCAACAGCCTCCTGATCTGGGATTCCCTTACTGCCGAATTATCGATATCAAGAATGTCGATAGGGGCTTCCTTGCCGAGCCGGTAAAGATTCACCCCTATGATCTTATCCTTACCTGAATCAATACGGGCTTGTTTTCTTGCAGAAGCTTCCTCTATCCTCATTTTCGGAATTCCTGTTTCTATTGCCCTGGCCATACCTCCCAGGGCTTCGACTTCACGGATAAGGGTCCAGGCTTTATGTGCAATTTCATGGGTGAGCGATTCCACATAATATGATCCGGCCCAGGGATCGAGTGATCGGCAAACCTGGGTTTCCTGTTGTATATACAGCTGGGTGTTCCTGGCAATCCGGGCCGAAAAATCGGTAGGCAGGGCTATGGCCTCATCCAGTGAATTGGTATGCAAGGATTGTGTATGGCCCAGGGCCGCTGCCAGGGCTTCAATACAGGTTCTTGCTACATTGTTGAACGGATCCTGCTCAGTGAGGCTCCATCCCGAGGTCTGGGTATGCGTGCGCAGGGCCATGGACTTCGGATTCTTCGGGTTGAACTGTTTGACCAGTTTTGCCCAGAGCATCCTCCCTGCACGCATCTTGGCTATTTCCATAAAATGGTTCATCCCCGCGGCCCAGAAGAATGAAAGCCTGGGTGCAAAAGTATCTATATCCATCCCTGTTCTGATCCCTGTCCTCAGGTATTCAAGCCCGTCGGCAAGAGTATAAGCCAGCTCGATGTCACAAGTGGCTCCGGCTTCCTGCATATGATAACCGCTGATAGAAATGGAATTGAACTTCGGCATATTCGCCGAGGAGAATTCAAAGATGTCGGCGATGATCCTCATGGAAGGGGTGGGAGGATAAATATAGGTGTTCCTCACCATGAATTCCTTCAGAATGTCATTCTGGATGGTGCCGTTGAGGTCGGCAAGGGGTACGCCCTGCTCTTCTGCCGCGATGATGTAAAATGCCAGAACAGGCAGAACGGCACCATTCATCGTCATGGAAACTGACATTTTACCCAGGGGAATCCGGTCGAACAGTATCTTCATATCCTCCACACTGTCTATGGCCACTCCTGCTTTTCCAACATCCCCGACAACCCTGGGGTGATCTGAGTCATACCCCCGGTGTGTGGCCAGGTCAAAAGCTACCGAAAGGCCTTTCTGCCCTGCAGCCAGGTTCCTGCGGTAAAAGGCATTGGATTCTTCGGCGGTTGAAAAGCCGGCGTATTGCCTGATAGTCCATGGGCTCATCACGTACATGGTTGAATACGGACCCCGCAGGAATGGCTGAATGCCGGCAGCGTAATTCAGATGTTCAAAATTGATCAGATCTTCTTCTGAGTAAACAGCTTTAACCGGTATCTGTTCGGCGGTCATCCAGGGTTCCGCCCTTTCTTCGGGCCTTACAGCGTGGCTGATGCCTCCGATTTTCATTTCCGACCGGAAATCTATGTTTTTAAAATCAATTCTCATTTTAGTCAGGGTAGTTTATATAGTTTTAAAAAGATATTCCAAACACAAGAAAAACCTTGGAGGAGGCAGGATTAGTGATTAGCGATGCCTGGATCGGCAAAGAATAGCTTTTTGTAATCGGTACGGCTCTTTTGGCGGTGATCCCTACATTGGTAAAACCTGCTTTGGGCCCGTACCAGCTCCCTCCGAACGGCGTACCACCTGCAAAGAAATTAATGTCTATTTTATGAAATGTTACAGGATATGAAAGTTCGAGATATGTCGAGAAATTATTCTTGTTCGGGTTAGTATAGGCTCCAAGGCTGTCCTTGGCTTTATCGTCCCCGTATACGAGCGTACCGGCAAAGAATTTTATCGGGAAGGCTGCAGGCCCGGCAAAAGCCAGTGAAATTTCAATGGTATGACCCGTAGTTTTAGTATCATAATTGAAGTACTGGTACTTCTGCATACCGGTATAGTTCGGATCCAGCCCGTTAGGAATGAAAAAATCATAAGCCATCAGAGTGAACCACTTTAAAGTGTAAGATACATAAAGGTCCATTTCGGTATAGTTCCCCATGTTCACCGAAACTGAATCATTGACCTGGCGGCGATAGGGAGCAAAGGAATATGAACCCCATACTCCCACATTCAGCCCCTTCCAGCTTAAGTATAGGTTCGGCTGGATAGCCGGTGAATTCCCGAAGTCAAAACCTCTCCAGATATAACGACTCATCACATCAGCTCCGAAATTAAGTGTAACGGCCTTATCGCTTACAGATGCTTCGGCCTCTTTCTGCACCAGGTCATCCTGTGCATAAACACAATGCAGTGACAAAAAACAAATTGCAATTAAAAAAATGAGTTTCTTCATAGAGCGGAATAATTGTTCATAAAATAGTTGTCAAATGCTTAATGCCCGTGCAAGTTCCGTCTGCCTGAAAGGTTTGCTGATGTAATCATCCATTCCTGCGGCAATGCACCTTTCCCTGTCTTCCTTGGTGGTGGAGGCCGTCAGGGCCACTATCTTGATGCGTTTTTTCAGGTCCCTGCCCGGCATGCTTTCCCTTTCAATTCTCCTGATCTGCTGTGTTGCTTCAATACCATCGAGTTCCGGCATTTCAACATCCATCAGAATAATGTCGTAGGTGCCCGATCTGAATTTATCAAGAACCAGCTTGCCATTTTCGGCAAGATCAACCTTATGTCCGAAACTTTCAAGGGTTTTCATGGCCACTTTCTGGTTGATCTTATTATCCTCCGCCAGCAGGATATTCAAGGTCCTTTGTCTCCGGAACTCGCGTTTCCCTGCATATTTTGTTATAACCCTTACCAACTCATCCGCCTGGAATGGTTTGGCAATATAATCATCCATACCTGAGTCGAGGAAACGCTCTTTATCCCCTTCAACAGCATATGCGGTGAAAGCCACAATGTATGAAGATTTTCTTTGTGTATTTATTCTTTCGATCTCCCTGATCTTTTCAGTAGCCTCAAGACCGTCCATCACAGGCATCCTGATGTCCATAAGAATAATCTCATATTCCTTCTTCTCGAACATACGGATGGCAACCCTGCCGTTTTCTGCAATATCCAGGTTGGTAAACCCGTCTTTTTCAAGTGAGGTCCTGGCAACCCTCTGGCTGATATAGTTGTCTTCGACCAGAAGAATGGGAATATTCTTTATGTTATCCTTTTGTTTTTCCTCATCCAGCTTCTCCAGTTCAGTTTTCAGCATTTTCCCGAATTCGGCAGTGAACCAGAAAACAGACCCCTTGCTTTCCTCGCTTTCCACTCCGACCTCACCACCCATGAGCTTTACCAGATCATAGGCAATTTTAAGACCAAGGCCGGTGCCTCCATACTTCCTGGTGGTCGAAACATCAGTCTGCGAAAATTCCTTGAATAATTTCTCACGGCCTTTTTCAGAAATCCCGACACCTGTATCAATCACCCGGCACTTTATCATCAGCTGGATCTCGTTCTGCCAGAATGGTTCAATGGCTATGCTCACACTCCCTTCATTGGTGAATTTGATTGCATTGTTTGCCAGATTTATTACGATCTGTTTCAACCTCACAGGGTCTCCTTTGATAAGATCAGGCAACTCTGATGAAATGCTGAGAAAAAGTTTGAGTCCCTTGCCTTCGGCCCTTGCATGCAGCATTTTAACCACTTCCTCAAGATTCTGCCGAAGGTTAAAGCAGATATTCTCAAGTTCAACCTGGCCTGCTTCGATCTTCGAAAAATCCAGAATGTCGTTGATTATCGAAAGAAGGTTCGTTCCGGATATCTCGATTATTTCAAGGTACTCTTTTTGCTCATCGGTGAGCTGGGTTTCCATCAGGATGTTCGTCATTCCGATCACTCCGTTCATCGGCGTCCTGATCTCATGACTCATGTTCGCGAGAAAAATCGATTTTGCACGGCTCTCCTTGACGGCAAGTTCCTTTGCAACCTGCAATTCCTCCGACATCAGCTTCCTTTCCCTGATCTCATCCTGAAGCTGTTCGGTGCGGGATTGCACTATTTCTTCAAGATGGACCTTATACTCCTCAAGCTGTTTTTCAGCTTTTATCTTTTCCTGGATCTCCTTCTCAAGCACCTGAGTATGCTTCTTAAAATATTTTGTCAGGAAGTAAAAGAACGGCAACACGATGATCAGGAAAAACAAAGTATGCAGTATAATATTCGGAATTCTTGAAAGGATGAGGGCATGAAGGTAACTAATGTCCATATCGGCCCCGACGAGGTAACGGTTCCCTCCCGGCGATGTCTGGCAAATAATGGCGCTTTCAAATTTCCCCCAACGATCCTCGGAAGTCTCAAAAGTGGGTTTATCCGATTGACAGGTTTTTATGAACTCCGGGGTCGCCTCCGGATAAATCTGCCAGTAAGTGGGAAGCCGGTGTTTAATGAATTCTTCATCCCTGGCGCTTGACGCAATGAAATAAACCTTGCCGTTGCGGATAACAGCTGCATAAAGATAAGTCAGGCCCGCTGTTTTCGCATTGACCGAAAGTTTAATAATATTACTTAAATGCTCGTCATTACTGATCTTCCCTGAATCGGTGGCCCTGTCAAAAAAGTCAGTGTCAAGCACGGTTTTAATGTTGGTTGCTGCAATAAACAGCCTGCGGTCAACCTCTGCAATGACTCTTTCCCTTTCATCATAACTGGTATAAAGAGTATAAAAAACCGCCATTAAAAAGTATATGACGGAAGGGATTATAATGACTTTTAACAAATAGATCCTCTTCACTCAGGTACCCCTTTCCGGGATTTATTTCTTTTATAACTGCAGTATCCTGTTCAATTCTTCTATCTCTATCGGTTTATTCATGTAAAAATCCATCCCGCTTTCAAAAAATTTATTCCTGTCATCTTCAAAAGCATTGGCAGTAATGGCAATGATCTTAACCCTCTTACCTGTTTTATTTCTTTCGGCCTCAACCTTCCTGATTTCCTTTGTTGAAGTCAGGCCGTCCATGACCGGCATCATAATATCCATTAAAATCGCATCATAGGAATTCGTTTTGAATTTATCCAGGGCTATCTGGCCGTCGGTCGCAGTATCAACATTATGGCCTGCTCTTGTAAGTGCGGCGGTGATTAACCTCAGGTTAATTGCATTGTCTTCAACAACAAGAATCGCCAGTTTCTTTTCCTGTGACGGAACACTTCCCTTCATCGTCTGATTCTGATCCATAAAATTCCTATGATTAATTTGTTATTCAATTTGGATACCCATTTTCTTGCTGAACTTTCCAAGGCTCTCGAACAGGTTGCTGCGTATATGAATGAAATCATCGACGCCGGCGTTTTTCAGCGCTTCCGTTTTATCCTTTGGATAGCCCGCTACTACAATTATAAGATTTTTTAAAGCAGCTTTTAATGCGGGTGCTGCCTTCCCCGCAAGCTCTTCATATTCTTCATCCGAACTGCAAAACACCACTATATCGGGACGTTCCCCTGTTACTGCGTCAATGCCTGATTCAATGGTTTCAAAACCGGGATGATCACATACAGCAAAACCTGCACATCCAAAAAAATTCGTAGCAAAACCCGCTCTTGCCCTCATCATTGCAAGATTCCCGAAGGTGAAAAGAAATACTTCAGGTCTCCTGTTCCCCATTTTTATGAATTTTTCCGTTGACAGCCTCAGCATTTCAATATGCCTTGACACTCTCAAGGGATGGATCTTCTTAAACTTCCCGTCATTGTTATCCTGTTGATCAAGGTTCAGATTTACTTTTTCCAGCATCATTTCTTTCAGTTCAGGAAACTCATTGGTACCGATGAGGACAGACTTCCGTTGTTCAATGTCGGCTTTCTTTCTGTTGCTGTTCTTCTCAATCTCTTCCTGCACAAAGCCTGCCTTCACAGCTTCAATCATCCCACCCATTCCTTCAATGTTCCTGAACAGTTCCCAGGCATGCTGTGCCAGGCTGTCGGTAAGGCTTTCAATGTAATAAGCCCCGGCCGAAGGATCGCTGATCCTGTTCAGATAAGATTCCTCCTTGAAAATAAGCTGCTGGTTCCTTGCGATACGATACGAAAAATCATCAGGTTGCGTGTATGATCCATCGAACGGTCCTATTACGACAGAGTCGGCCTGGCCGATTGCGGCTGACATTCCTTCGGTGGTCGTTCTCAGCATGTTAACATACGGGTCGAAAATGGTCTTGTTCCAGGTTGACGTGGATGCGTGGATGAACATTCCTGTGGTCGCCGGATCTTCAGGATGATACTGCTCAACTATTTTTGCCCATAAAAGCCTTGCGGCCCTGAATTTGGCAATCTCCATAAAGTAATTAGGACCGCAGGCAAAATGGAAAATCATTCTTGGTGCAAGTGTATCCACGATAAAACCTTTGCCGGTAAGGGAAGCCAGGTATTCATTGGCCGCTGCAAGACTGAAGCCCAGTTCCTGTACAAGAGTTGAACCCGAATTCTGGAAATAATGCCCGTTGACGGTGATTGGCCTGAACAGAGGCAGGCGTTTGATGGTTGTATTCAGCAGGTATTCGGCTTCCTCAAGATTGTTGCCGAAATTTATATAAAAATCACCATGCAGAAGCAGGTACGAAAGGGGATCAAAGTTGAGTCCGCCCTGCAGATCTTTGCCACTCAGGCCCCTGGAGCTCACTTCATAATAGAAAAGCTCAAGTGTAAGCGGATATGATTTCGAACCTGTAAATAAGATCCTTGTTGTGGCAAGGTCTATTCCGTCAAGAAGTACACTCATCTGTTTGTGCGTGGCAACATCAAGGGAATTAAGACCGATAGAACAGGCCCCGTGGTTCACTGCATCCTTTGCCAGCCTGTTCGCTTCTGAAATATCCGGAGTATAAATGTCCTGGTGTACAATCCAGTCTTTGCCGGCCTTAAAAATACCAGGCTGTGCCTGCTTCTGACCGTTAATATATTCAAGGCCCTGCAGTGCGTCGGCACGGTAATAAGGTTTCACCCTGAATCCCTCTTCGGTATTCCAGATAAGTTTTTTTTCATAATCAGCTCCTTTGAGGTCTGAACTGATTTTTTTTTCCCATTCATCAGTGGTTACCGGCGGAAATTCCGTAAATAGTTTTTCGTAGTGTTCGCTGTTACTCATATCTTCTTTTCTGTTCAGCTTCGCGCTTTTAATGGTTTAATCTCTCCCGGTAAGTTTCCCCTCAGCCTGACGCTGAACCGGGAGCCGGGTTTCATTCCATTGATCTCATAGTAAAGGTAAACAAAAATATATAATTATTGGCAGCTGGCATACCTTCCCCCGAAAAATAATAAGAGGGTGGTTAAGGCTTATTCTTTCATAACTTTACAAAAAAAACATGATAGTTTCGATCAGCGGCGCCGGAGGATTTATCGGCGGAGCCCTTGCCAGGGCTTTTCAGGCCAAAGGCTGGACAGTCAAACCGATAATGAGGGAATCACTGAAATTGCCCGATCATGAGTTTGCAAAAGCGAATATTGAAGGCAGTGATGTCGTCATCAATCTTGCAGGAGCCGGTATATCAGAAAGATGGACCGAAGCCCGCAAAAAGGAGATCCTCGACAGCAGGATACAGTCCACCCGTAAAATTGTTGCTTCCATACCTGCATGTTCACAACGGCCAATGCTTTTGATCTCGGCTTCAGGGATCGATATTTATGACAATAAGAATACCCACGACGAAAGCAGCACTTCGTATGCCTCCGGCTTCCTGGGAACCGTATGCCGTGAATGGGAAAACGAAGCAATGAAGGCAGACGGTGTTACGCGGATCGTAATACCGAGAATGGGTATGGTGCTTGGAGATGACGGAGGTGCGCTGAGCAAAATGTATGTTCCTTTCAGCCTGGGTCTCGGTGCAAAAATCGGTGACGGACGGCAGTGGATCTCGTTCATCCACATTAAAGACCTTGTAAATGCCTTTCTGTTTATCATTGAAAATGAGCCGCTGCAAGGGCCTGTCAACCTGGTGAGCCCGTTCCCTGTCAGCAATAAGGATTTCAGCCATACATTAGGGAAAGCCCTGAAACAACCGGTATTTCTTACCCTTCCTGGTAGCATTCTCAAGCTGATCTACGGTGAAGGGTCAGTTCTCCTGCTCGAAGGACATAAAGTGCTGCCGGGAAAACTTACCGCGATGGGATTTCATTTCACATATCCCACTATTAACAGCGCCCTGCTAAACCTGTTCGGGAAAGGTCTTCTGCCTAAATGATCATCATACAGGGTTCATTCCGTGAACCGGTTTGCTGGTTTCCTTGCTGAATGATCATCTTACCAGGTCCATTTCATCGATCAGCCTGCGGGCCCCTGCGAACCGGTCAATAATGAAAAGACAATACCGTATGTCGAGAATTATATTCCTGCAATGGTCCGGGTCATACTGCAGATCACTCATTGTTCCTTCCCAGTTTCTGTCGAAATTCAGGCCGATAAGCCTTCCTGAACCATCCAGAACAGGGCTTCCCGAATTTCCTCCGGTGGTGTGGTTTGAAGCTGTGAACGCCACATGCATGCTGCCGTCCCTATCGGCATACATGCCAAAATTGTTGCCCAGTATGAGTTCCTTCAGCTTCGGCTCCACTTCGTAATCATAAATGTCAGGATTTTCTTTCTGAATGATCCCTTTTACCGTTGTAAAATATTCATAGCTTACTGCATCGGCCCCGTGGTAATCATCAACCTTTCCGTAAGCGATCCGGAGAGTGGAATTGGCGTCAGGGTACCATGATTTTCCGCTGCTGTATAGCATCAGCCCTTCCACAAAGATCCTTTGTATGCTGTCGATGGTGCGGTTGCACTCAAGAACCACCGGGTTAATCTTATTTTCCATAACTGCGGATGAGGACGCTGCAAGCTGACAGGCGGGATCGCTGGCAAGGTTCCTGATAGTTTTCACTTTGGGAGCCGACAGTATGCTCATAAGCCTTGAACTGTCGGCAAAAACCGAAGTTGCATAAAGGCGTTCAGCAAACTCTTTCCATTTACCATTCTGTTTTTTTTCAGTCAAAGCGAAGTATTCAGGTTTAAAAGCGGGATCCATTCCCTTTGATATCATTTCAAGCAATTCAGCCGCCACAAGTTTGTCAACATTTTGCTGATAATCTTTGAAAAAGGCACGGATTGAAGGTTTGAGCTTCTCAGCGCTTTTGACCAGTTCTTCTTCCTTTGTACCTTTCTTCCCGGCCAGCCCGATAAAATCCCTGAAACTGCCGGCGAATTTTAGCAGTTCGATGCCCTGGAAGCCTTCGGTAATGTATATTCCGGCAAGGTCAAAGGGATAAAGTTTACTGTAAGTCTGCCCTGCGGCTGATAAAAGCATTCCATATTTTTTAGCCCGGCCGGGATCTGCATCGGCCCAGTCAAGGAATCCCTTCTGCAACTCTGTCTTTGATTCCACGGTGTTCATCTGCTTTATTCCCCGGCTCTCTCCCATCATCTTCTTCCAGCCGTTGGCTATCCCTGTACGTTTTGAAGCATACTGTATCCTCGTCCCTGCATCTACCGCCATGGCTGCTTCAATAATGGCCAGCCTCTTCTGCCTGAATGCAACTTTAAGAGGATTCTCTTTGAAAGCGATAAGATCGACTCCGTATGAAGTAAGGTTTTCCCTCGTGGTCCCTGGAAATCCGAATACCATGGTGAAGTCGCCCTTTTGCACACCCCTCAGCGAAACCGAAAGATATTTTTTTGGCCGGTAGGGCACATTGTCCCTGGAATATTCCGCCGGCTTGTTATCCTTTGACGAATAGATCCTGAAAACTGAAAAATCACCGGTATGCCTTGGCCACACCCAGTTATCCGTGTCGCCCCCGAAGCTCCCTATGCTTGATGGAGGAGCCCCAACGAGCCTTATATCTTTGAACACTTCATTCAGGTAGAGATAATACTGGTTCCCGTAATAGAAGGGTTTTACCTTTGCTTCATAACCCGTAACTTTTACAGCTTCCTTTTCGATCTTTTCAATATTCTTTTTAATGATATCGCCACGGTCTTTTTCGGTCATATCAGCGGTTACACCTTCGAGAACCCTGGCGCTTACATCATCCATCCTTACAAGAAACGTCACCGTAAGACCCGGATTCGGAAGCTCTTCAGCCAGGGAGCCGGCCCAGAATCCCGTTCTGAGATAATCATGTTCCAGGCTGCTGTGCCTCTGGATGGAACCCGATCCGCAGTGATGGTTGGTAAGCAGGAGGCCGTTATCCGATACCAGCACCCCTGTGCACCCTCCTCCGAACTGTACGATCGCATCTTTAAGTGATGAATTATTAATGCTGTATATTTCTTCAGCGCTAAGCTTCAACCCAAGTTTCTGCATCTCACTGATCCTTTGGCTTAAAAGTACCGGAGGCCACATACCTTCCCCGGCTTTCAGCAAAAGAGGAAGGATGTTCAGAAACAACAGTGTTAACACGATAATCTTCTTCATATAAAACAGGCTTTAGCAGTGTTTCAGTCTGAACTTTAGATAACATATTTTTTTCCCGATCCCAAGCCAGATATTTTCGTAATGAGTACAAAATCTGATCACATCCCCGGCAATACCTGAACTATAAACGTCATTTGATGATTCCATTGTTATATGGCCGCCTTCATTGACCACTTCAAGCGTATATTCATAAAAACCAGGGTCGTCGGTCTTCAGATGGATGATCCCGCCGGGTTTCAGGATATTCTGGTATTTGTTAAGGAAACGGGGTGAAGTCAGGCGTTTTCTCACCTTTCCCGGTTGGGGGTCGGGAAAAGTGATCCAGATTTCGGAGACTTCCCCGGGGGCAAAGTAATGTTCGAGATGGTCAATCTGGCTACGGATAAATGCGACATTGACCAGGTTCTCTTCTTTGACTGACCTGCAACCTTTCCACAAACGCGCCCCTTTGATATCTATCCCGATGAAGTTCCTCCCGGGATAAGACCTGGCAAGCCCTGTGGTGTATTCACCTTTCCCACATCCTAATTCAAGGATGATCGGGTTGGTATTCCCAAAGAACTTCTCACCCCATGATCCCCTCAGGTGAAAGACTTTACCGAGCTCGTGAAACCTGAATTGAAACAGAAAAGGAAACGTGAGATTCTCCTGAAAATGTATCAGTTTCTTTTTCGGCACATGAAAAACTATTTGACAAGCAACCAGGCGCCTGAGAAACCTTTGGACCTGGCTTCGCTGAGCAGGTTATCAGCTTCGGATTGTTTGCCGGCCGTAGTTAGAGCTACACGGTACATCCCTGTCCTTGAACGATCAAATATTCCTGCAACCAGCCCTCTGGAACCAGCCTCCTGTATGCATTTTTCGGCATTTTCACGGACCTTGAAAACGCCTATGATAATAGCGAAACCATCGGTTTTATTCACCGAAATCCGGTCTTCAGTCTCACTCTCAGCATCCACAGTGATATCCTTTTTCGGTTCGCCGGAGGGTTTGGCTGCCGGGATTGTGGCAGGGACGGTAGCTGGGACAGAGGTTGGTAAGGAGGTAGGTTCGGTCGCCGGGACGGAAGCAGGTTCAGGTTCATTCAGGACTGAGGGTATGGCTCCGAAATCATAATTAACTTCAGGGCCCCTGGCCGGGGCATCCTTTTTCTCATCTAGCGAGGATGCGGAAAATCGGGTGAATACCGAACTGAGGATTCCTGCATTGTTTACCGAAGGATTCCGTAGTTTATCATACTGGGTTATCCCGATGATGGCAGCCGCGCCGATAGGTATGGCGAGCATCGCAGCCCATTTCAGAGAAAGGGGGAATTGCCTCTTCGGCGCTGAAATATCCCTTTCCCGGGGTGCAATGACTTTTTCAAACCTGGCTGAATATGAAGTCCTGTTTACAGGAGGGGATGTAAAGGTTTGCAGGCCAAAGGCATCTGGTAAGAGATTGAAATCCTTTGCCTGCTCAAACTGAAGTGTGCCCTCACGCCCGGCGAAAAGCCTTCCGACCTCGGGAATAATAAACGATTTGCCGCTTTTCACAGTATGCCGTATACCGGTCACCAACCCATTGACCAAAGCCAGGGCATCGGCATAGGAAACACCTCCGTCGGTGACCAGGCGGTTACATAATAAACCGTCGTTCTGTTTCAGGTTGATGTTAAAAAGAATCTTCTTCGAAGGAGGTATAAACGAATGGCTTACTGCATCAATGCGCGCAGGGGCGTAATTGCCTATAAACCCTCCATAACCCGGAAGTATCACACAATCATGTTCCTCCAATAACCTGGCAATAATAATTCGCACATCCATACTTTCCAGAATACGTGCTGCGAAGATACATAAATGACAAGTGAAGCTTTACCCCCTGTTAGTAAGTTTTAATAAGTCGGCCGGGCTGTCAATGGCTACACTTTCATAAGATGTCTCTTTCATGAATACCTCGTATCCGTTTTCAAGCCACCTGAGTTGTTCCAGCGATTCGGCCATCTCCAATGCCGAAGGAGGAAGTTTCACAATCTCAGTGAGGATGTCTGTGAGGTAACCGTATATCCCAATATGCTTATAAAAACTGTGATAAGCAGGCCATCCGGCAGTTTCTTTGCCTCTGATAAATGGAACAGGGGCACGGCTGAAATACAGCGCATTCCCCCGGATACCGGTCAGTACCTTGACTACATCTGGATTTTGGAGTTCTTCTGCTGATGGTATCTTTTTCATCAGCGAAGCGATCATCACTTCGCTCTGGCTGAAACAACTGATCACCTGTTCTATCTGGCCCGGATGAATGTATGGTTCATCTCCCTGGATGTTCACGATTACATCGCACTCGATGCCCTGCCTGCATAAAGTCTCGCAAACTTCGCTGCATCTTTCCGTTCCGCTCCTGTGAGCTGCTGATGTCATCATTGCTCTGCCACCGAACGAACTGACATGCTTTTCAATGCGGCTGTCATCTGTAGCCACAATTACTTCCGACAAACCGGCGCATGAAACTGACTGCTCGTAAACCCGCCTGATCATGCTCTTGCCCTCAATCACCACCAGGGGTTTGCCGGGAAATCTGCTTGAAGAATAACGTGCCGGTATTATTCCGAGAACTTTCATCTGCCGGGGAATTAAAACAGACCATGAAGTTCTGCATTCACCTTATCGATGACCACTCCGAGATGTTCGGGGCTTTCATTGAATTTCAGGTTGTCGACATCGATGATAAGTTTCTTCCCTAAAATGAAATTCTCCACCCAATCCTCATACCTGTCGTTAAGGTTTTTGAGGTAATCTATGCGGATTGCGCTTTCATACTCCCTCCCGCGCTTCTGTATCTGACTTACAAGAGTAGGTACGCTGGCCCTGATGTAAATCACAAGGTCGGGAGGTTTTATCAGTGAACTGATCAGCTCGAATAAAGATTTATAGTTTTCGAAATCCCTGGTGCTCATGAGGTTCATTGAGTGCAGGTTTGGCGCAAAGATATGGGCGTCTTCATAGATTGTGCGGTCCTGGATCACGGTCTTACCTGATTTCCTGATCTCGAGAATATGCCTGAACCGGCTGTTCAGGAAGAAAACCTGTAGGTTGAACGACCATCTCTGCATATCTTCGTAAAAACTGTGCAGATAAGGATTGGTGTCCACATCCTCGAAATGGGCTTCCCATTTCAGGTTTTTGGCAAGCAGGCCGGCAAGGGTTGTTTTTCCTGAACCTATATTTCCGGCAACGGCAATATGCATATTTCGGAATTTACTGTCAAACCTACATGAATTTTATGAACTGGACAAATACCGGGGTAAATTTTACGGGTTTACAACCCTGCTTCCGCCTCAACCAACGCAAGGATCTCTTCGACGTATTTCCTTTCATTTGCAAGACGGGGCACTTTATTCTGGCCTCCGAGTTTTCCCTTAACTTTAAGCCATTGATAGAATGTGCCTTTCGGGATTATATGGATCATCGGCGTTCCAAGCAACAGATCATGGTACCTCTTTGCTTCATAATCGGAATTCAGGGATTTCAGTGCATTATCCAGTGTTTCGGTGAAAAATCCCAGATCTTCCGGTTCAGTTTCGAATTCTATCAGCCATTCATGAGCGCCTTTTGTTTCGTTGTAATAAACAGGAGCGGCGGTAAATTCATTTACCATGGTGTTGCACTTGCGGCATGCAACAGAAATTGCCTTTTCAGCATTATCGATGATCATTTCCTCCCCGAAAGCATTGATAAAGTTCTTCGTCCTGCCGGTTATCCTGATGCGGTAAGGCCTCACTGAAGTGAACTTTACCGTATCGCCAAGCATGTACCTCCATAAACCGGCGTTTGTCGTGATCACTACCGCATAATTCACTCCCGTGCGTACCTCGGTCAGCGGGATCACTTTCGTGTTATCATAACCGCCATCCTCAAGAGGAATAAATTCATAGAAAATCCCGTAATCGAGCATCAGTAGCATATCATTGGCCCCAACCCTGTCCTGAATCCCGAAAAATCCCTCGCTGGCATTATAGGTTTCAAGATAATTCACTGCATCCGAAGGGAGCAATTTCCTGAATTGCTCCCGGTATGGAATAAAATTTACTCCTCCGTGAATGTAAAGTTCAAAATTCGGCCATACTTCGACAAGGTTGCGCCTGCCCGTAATCTCAAGCACTTTTTTCAGTAGTAATAGGGTCCAGGACGGGACACCCGAAATATTGGTGACATCATGCTGAAGGGTTGCCGCTGCCATCATTTCGATTTTTGATTCCCATTCATCCATCAGGGCAATCGACAGGTCAGGAGTCCTCAGATATTCAACCCACACCGGAAGATGCTGGATTAGAATGGCTGAAAGATCACCCATGTAATATGATTCATTGTTCACTTCCACGATCTGATGGGTCCCTCCCATGGCAATAGCCTTTCCGGCAAACAAGTTGGTGTCGGGATGGTTATTGCAATAAATCGAAAGCAGGTCCTTTCCCCCCTTGAAATGACATTCTTCAAGAGCTTCCTGGCTTACAGGGATGTATTTGCTTTTATCATTGGTCGTTCCGGAGGATTTTGCAAAACATTTGATCTCCGTGGCCCATAGTATGTTCTGCTCTCCCTTTCTCAGCCTGTCGATGAAGGGTTTCAGTGAATCATAATCATTAAGAGGGATCCGGTTCCTGAATTCTTCGTAAGTCTGGATTGAACGGAAGTCAAACTGCTTTCCCCATTCTGTACCCTTCGCACAGTTAAGAAGCCGTTTCAGCAACTCCTGCTGAACTTCCAACGGATATTTCATAAACAGATCGATCTGGTGGATCCGCTTTTTCATCAGCCATGAAATAACCGAATTGATCAATGCCATTTTAAAAACAAGTTTGGAGCCGGATTTTCAGATCAAAAATACAATCTTAATTGAGAATACCTTGCTATAATGGAAAATTAGTTGATTTTTAATTATATAACATTCACCATAAAAATTCCTTAATTATTTTTCTTTTTCCCTTTGGGATTATGTATTTTAGTTGTAAGTTTGTCTACCCTAACAAATATTATTATTTTACTGCCTTCAAACTGATTATCAAGCTAAAAATACTATAAACAACTTGCAGGACTTATGAAAATTCTGGTATTAAATTGCGGAAGCTCATCGATCAAATACAGGCTGTTCGACATCGGAGTTGAAGCAGAGCTTTTAGCCAAAGGGCTGCTCGACAGGATTGGTCTGGAAAAAAGTGAATTGGTCCACCAGGTCACTGGTAAAGATAAATATAAAATTACTCAAGCAGTACCCGACCATCAGGATGGGATCAATCTTATTCTGGATACGCTCCGGCACCCTGAACATGGTGTGATAAAGGACATTCATGAAATAGAAGCTATAGGCCACAGGGTGGTGAACGGTGGGGAAAAATTCAAATCCAGTGTTCAGATCGACGATGAAGTCAAGGCGGGGATTGAAAAGTGTATTGAACTTGCGCCACTGCATAACCCTGCCAATCTCAAAGGTATTTTATCAATGGAAGCAGTGTTGCCAAACATTCCCCAGGTTGCGACCTTCGACACTTCATTCCACCAGACCATGCCGCCCTTTGCTTATCTGTATCCCCTGCCTTATGAATATTATGAAAAGTACAGGATCCGCCGTTACGGTTATCACGGTACTTCCCATAAATTCGTTGCAGAAAAAGCCTGCAGGTACCTCGGCAAGAATTATGAATCGGTTAAGATCATTACCTGTCATCTTGGTAATGGTTCTTCGATTGCAGCAGTTGACCACGGGAAATCAGTCGACACTTCCATGGGGTTCACTCCTGTTGAAGGCCTGATGATGGGCACCCGTACAGGCGATGTGGATGTTGGGGTGCTGCTGTTCATTGCCGAAAAGGAAAACCTTAGCATTAAAGACACCAACAACCTCTTCAACAAGCAGAGCGGCGTTTGCGGGATATCGGGAATCTCATACGATATGCGCGACGTGGAAATGGCTGCCGAACAAGGGGTACAGAGGGCACAACTGGCCCTGGACATGTATGCCTACAGAGTGAAAAAATATATCGGGTCTTATGCAGCCGCTATGGGAGGTGTTGACCTTATTATTCTTACAGGCGGAATCGGTGAAAATGACTTCGATACACGTCGAAGGATACTTCAGAACCTCGATTTCCTGGGAGTTGAGTTCGATCCTGAACGCAACGACGGAATAAGGGGAAGGGAAGCGATCCTGACAAAACCCGGATCAAAAGTCCTGGCTATGGTGATGCCGACTAATGAAGAACTGGTCATTGCCATAGATACATTCAATATTGTGAATAAAGCTGACTTTAAATTTTAACCAAAATAAAAAAATATGGCACCCATCAGCATTTATATTGTTGAAGATGAGTTGATCCTTGCTCATGACCTGAGATCCAGGCTTAATGAAATGGGTTATGAAATCCTGGGTATTGATATCAAGGGAGAAAGTGCAGTTGAAAATATTGCCGTTCTTAAGGAACATAAGAAAGAACCTGACATTGTTATCATGGATGTACGACTGGCGGGTAAGATGGATGGAATTGAAGCCGCCAGGGTAATTACCGAAAATTACAACTGCGGCATCATTTTTCTTACCTCTATGAACAAAAGCGAGGTGTTTACCAAATCTTTTTCATTGAAACCTTATGCTTATCTGTTCAAGCCGGTCGACTTCGACCAGGTGAGGGCCGCTATCGAGGTTGCCAATTACCAGAGACACCTAGAAATGACCAACGAGCGGATCATCTCGGAACTTAAAAATGAAATCGAACAGCGGAAAAAAGCCGAAAAAGAGCGCAATCAAAGGCTTCAGGAAAGGATCAGGGCCGAACAGAAAGTGAACCAGCTCCTTAAACAAAAACACCAGATGGAACTTGACCTGATAAACCGTGAGCTTGCGACCTCTTCCATTTTCATCAGCCAGAAAAATAAAATCATTGGACTCATCAAGAAAGACATCAACCGTTTACTGAAAAACGATAAGATCATTACACGGAATGAAATTGCAAGGGTGCTTAAAACCATCGACGACAATATCAAGTTCGATAACGACTGGTACAGGATCAAGGCACACTTTGAAAAGATTCACCCGGGATTTTTTGACCGTCTCCGCAAGCAGTACCCCCAGCTGACCCCCAACGATCATAAGTTATGTGCGCTTCTAAGGATGAACCTTAACACAAAGGAAATTGCACATATTTTAAAGATCACGGCTCCAAGTACTGAAATTTCCCGCATCAGGCTGAGGAAAAAGCTCAACCTGAATAAAGGGATCAACCTTACACAGTACATCTGCGAAGTTTAACAGTTTGAGCGATCAAACAAAAAACCCGGCCTTGAACCGGGTTTTTTGTTTTTCAGAGCTTATCTGCCATCTCATCACTGATCTGAAGATTGTGAAAGACATTCTGCACATCTTCATCTTCTTCAAGTATGTCGATGAGCTTAAGAGCCTTCCGCGTCTGGTCTTCATCAAGACTGACATAGGTTTTCGGTATCCTTTGCAGTGAGGCGCTTTCAGGTTCGATCTCCATGGATTCAATTTTCTTCATCATGGAACCGAAATCTTCCATAGCTGTCGTAACAGTGAAGGTTTCGTCGTCAACAGAAATATCTTCTGCTCCTGCATCGATGATTTCCATTTCAAATTCATCCTGCACCAGTCCACCCCTGGGGATAATGAAAATACCTTTACGGTCGAAAAGGTAGGCAAGTGATCCGTTGGTTCCCAGCTCCCCGCCATGCTTGTTAAAATGGGCCCTTATATTCGAGACTGTTCTCTGAAGGTTGTCGGTAGTGGCTTCAACGAAAATTGCGATCCCATGAGGGCCCTTGCCTTCATAGGTTGTTTCATGCAGTGCGGCTGCGTCCTTGTCGGCGCCTTTGTTGATTGCCCTCTGGATGGTTTCCTTAGGCATTGAAGCACCCTTGGCATTTGAAATAGCCAGCCGTAGCCTGGGATTTCCGTCCGGATCAGCTCCGCTTTCCTTAACAGCAATGGTAATGTCTTTGATGATCTTTGAAAAGATCTTCGAACGTTTTGCATCCAAAGCTCCCTTCTTGCGTTTTATTGTGGACCATTTATTGTGACCTGACATAAGGTAATTGTTTGTAAATTAACAATGAATAATCTGATCTGTCGGAAATTTCACATCAAAATTAATAAAAAAAACATAGATGATACAAAAACGATTGGTAATTTTGGAAGCAAAAAGGCCGGCACTGCTGTTTATATGAAATATTCTCGGATCTGCATATGTTTTTTATTCCTGGCACTTTCCCCTTTAACATGGAGGTGCGCAAACCAGGTAGCGCCTGAAGGCGGACCTAAAGACACCAAACCTCCCAGGGTGCTGAAATCCGATCCGCCGAATTATGCAACCAATTTTAAAGACAACAACATTAAAATAGATTTTGATGAATTTGTTGCAATTAAAAACCAGGCCTCTGAAGTTAACTTCTCCCCTCCTCTTAAACACACTCCCGATATCAGGATCAGGGGGAAAAGCCTTCTTATAAAAATCACTGACACACTTGCAGCCAATACGACCTATTCCGTCAACTTCGGGAAATCAATTGCCGACATAACTGAGAATAATGTCTTTACAGGCTTTTCCTATGTTTTCAGCACAGGTCCTTATGTGGATTCCCTCAGCCTTAGGGGAACCGTGGTCAACGCTTTTGACCTGAGCCCCCAAAAAGATGTATTTGCCATGCTGTATATCGACTGCTATGATACCATCAGGCTGGACTCACTTCCGCTTAAAGTCAAACCATTCTATCTTGCAAAAACCGATGAGAAAGGAGCGTTTACGTTTCATAACCTGAAAAACTCCCCTATGAAATTAACGGCCCTTGCCGACCAGAACGGAGACCTGATCTTTGAACCCGGAGCCGAAAAAATAGCCTTTTACGACAGCATCGTACATCCTGTGTTTATTCCCGGGCCCAGGACTGATTCTTCAATAATTAAAAAAGACAGTCTGAAAGCCCGAAAAGATACTGCAAGGATGAAGGAGGTGAATTTAATTGCCGCAACAGGTAAACCAGGCAGCAAAGCCGATTCGCTTTCAAAGGATAGTCTCTATAAAAAACAGGGGTTCGTTGATCTCCACCTCTCCCTTTTTGATGATATCGATTCCGTTCAGAGGATACAAAAGTATACAATGATCAAGAAAGGGCTTGCCATGATGGTTTTCAGGTTCCCGCTGAAGTTGTACAACCTCAGACCACTGAGGGGAGACTCCACTCTGGCATGGGCGCTTACTGAATTTACGCCAAAAAAAGACACTCTCTTTCTTTGGATCACCGACCCGAAAATGGATTCCCTGATCCTGAGGGTTGCTGCAAACAACAAGATCCTTGATACCGTCAAACTTGACCTGAGGTCAAAGGACAACACCTCCGGTAAAAAAAAGGACCAGTTGAAAAGCTATCTTGTGACCAGCGATAATACATTTTCTGCTAATCTCAACCAGTTCGCCGGTAATTACATACTCACATTTTCCTACCCGATTGCACGATCTTCTTTTAAGCGTATCAGGCTTACACAGGACAAAGACACTTTAAAACCCAGGATATTTTTTACCGACAGTCTTAAGCGGATGCTGGTAATCGAAACCAAATGGAAGGAAGATAAAAGTTATTCCCTTTTTATCCCCGATTCGGTGTTTTTCGGGATAAACGGCCTTACAAATGATACCATCAAACGCAATTTCAAAACCCGGCAGTCCAGGGATTTCGGGAACCTGATCCTTGATATTGACATCTCAAAACACCCGGGTGATTATCTGATCCAGCTTCTCAGTGAAAAAGATATTTTGCTGGCCGAAAAGAAAATAAAAACCAATGGAATTGTCAGGTTCGAATATTTAAACCCGGGCAAATTCAAAATTAAAGCCGTTTTTGACCGTAACCATAACGGACGTTGGGATACAGGAAACTTCAGAAAGAAAATCCAACCCGAAGAGGTCATGTTTCTTCCAAAAATAATTGAAATCAGGGCAAACTGGGATGTAGAAGAAAAATGGAGCCCCTAAAAAATTACTGATCCTAGGCCAGAACACACCTGTTGATACAATCGATCACCTGGTGGAGGGTGGTGATTTTTAGAGAATAAAAAATCATTTTGCCATCCCTTTTTGACTCCAGAATGCCTTTATTCTTTAAAATGTTCAGGTGATGTGATGCTGATGCCTGTTCGATGTTGAGATTTTCGTAGATCTCGGTGACCGTGAGTTTCTTGTTATCCGTAAGAAGGTCAATAATGGCAATACGCATAGGATGAGCCATTGCTCTGAGTTTACTGGCGGCGGTTTCCAGTTTCTGTAGATCAAGTGCAGGTTTCTTCTTCATGGTAATCAAGTTTATAATTTAACGCAAATATAAAAAGAATATTCTATGCTCCTAAATATGTACATGTTTTTTTCTGTTAAATTTTAAACAGATCGGTGAACCTGAAGTTTTTGCCGTCGAAAAGCCCTTTATCGCTCAGTTTTAACTGGGGGATTACCAATAATGCCATAAATGAAAGTGTCATAAAAGGTGCCTCAAGCTGACTTCCCATATCCCGGGCGAGCTTGACCATTCTCTGGTACTTTGCAGCAACCTCGTAACCGTTTTCCACAGTCATTATACCGGCAAATGGCAGGGGAAGTGTATCTTCCAATTCACCGTCAACAAGGGCAAGTCCACCCTTGTTCTTGATGACCAGGTTAATAGCCCTGCAAATGGAATCATCGCTTGTTCCGGTGGCGATTATATTATGGCTGTCATGCGCAACACAGGATGCAATAGCTCCGCGTTTCAGACCGAATCCCTGGATAAAACCCAGTCCTGCCTGAGAATCTGAATACCTGTTCTTGACGACAAGTTTAAGAATATCCTGTTCGGGGTCACTGATTACAAAACCATTTTCATTTTTTGGTTCTGCTTCCCTAAGTCCTGTGATGAGATGACCGTCCAGTGTGGTTTGAACCTGCAATTTGCCGGGTTTCACAGGAACGGCAATATCTGAGGGTGAGACTGGCCCTATGTTGAAATTATTGAACGGAATTTCATTCACAGGTCTTATGTTGCTGTTTCCCTCCTCAGCGACCAGTTGCCCGTTGACATAGGTTCTGATCACATTAAAATCATGCATGTTGTCAACGGTAATAAAATCTGCCGGATCCCCTTTCTGTAAAAGGCCAACCTCAAGGTTATAATGTTTAACCGGGTTCAGTGTGCAGGAGCAGAGTATATTCATCAGGTCCAGATTCCTGTGAACCGCATCTTTAACAAGCTCGTTGATATGGCCTGAGACCAGGTGGTCAGCCTGCTTATCATCACTGCAAAGCATCACCATTTCAGGAAATTCGTCAATGAGGCCACATAATTCCTCGAAATCCCTGGCAGCGCTTCCTCCCCTGATGAGGACTTTCATACCCTTTCCAATTTTCTCCAGAGCTTCATCCCTGCTGTAGCATTCATGGTCGGTGCTGATCCCCGCTCCTATATATCTCACCAGGTCATCGCCTCTCATACCCGGGGCATGGCCGTCGATGGGTTTTCCCATTTTCCTGGCGATTTCAATTTTGGCCATTACTTCTTTATCATGATATAAAACCCCGGGGAAATTCATCATCTCCGACAGATATTTGATCTCCTTCATCGCAAGAAGTTCTTCAATTTCTTTTACCCCAAGGGTAGCACCTGCTGTTTCAAATGTTGTTGCAGGAACACATGACGAAGCTCCGAAATAGAATTTGAATGGTACCTTTTTCCCGTTCCCGATCATAAACTTTATCCCGGGGATTCCCAGGACATTGGCAATCTCATGCGGATCTGAAACCGTTGCAACAGTACCATGAACAACCGCCATCCTTGCAAATTCAGACGGTATAAGCATTGAACTTTCAATATGGACATGGGCATCGATAAGCCCGGGTAAAATGTAATGGTCCTCCATGGCTGGTCCTTCAGTTATCATTTCAACCACACCTTTTTCAACAGTGACATGACCCTTGAAGATTCTTTTTCCGACAACATCGATGATGTTACCGGAAACTGTGAATGTGTTATTATTCATATTTCGCCATTTCAGCATTTCACTATTTCACTATTTATTTTTCCCGCCAGCTGCCCGCAGGCAGCATCTATATCCTTCCCCCTGCTTTTACGGATATTGACTACCATGTTTTTCTTCTCCAGGAAACCGGCAAAAGCCAGCAGTTTTTCGGAGCTCGTCCTGAACAGACCTGTGCCCCGGACCTCATTATACTCGAGCAGGTTGACCTTTACCGGGAAATTTTTGCAAAAAGCTGCAAGTTCACCTGCATCAGCGAGTGAATCGTTGACATCCCTGAACAGGATGTACTCAATAGTAAACCTTCTCTTTGTTTTGCTGTAATAATACTTTAATGCTTCTTTCAGTTCCTCCAGGGGATGCCTGATGTTAAACGGGGCAAGTTTGCTCCGTTTTTCATTTATGGCAGAATGAATTGAAAGTGCAAAGTGGCATTTCAGACCGTCATCAGCTAACAGACGGATTATTTTCGGTATTCCCAGGCTTGAGATTGTAATCCGCTGCGGCGACATCCCCATGCCATCTGCAGAGGTTATCATCTCAACTGATCTTTTTACATTCTCATAATTGAGAAGGGGCTCCCCCATTCCCATATAAACAATGTTCGACAGGCCTGCCTTATTCTTTGTCCTCTCAAGGGCCATTGTATTCAGGTAAGCCGCCTGGTCAAAGATCTCAGCTGAACTGAGATTCCTTTTAAACCCCTGCTTGCCGGTTGCACAGAACAGGCAGCCCAGCGGACAACCTGCCTGGGATGAAATACAGGCGGTATACCTTCCTCCTGAAGGGATCAGCACTCCTTCAACCGCAGAACCATCGTAAAGGCTGAAACCGACCTTAACCGTGCCATCCCTGCTTTCCTGTGTCCCCGCAAGAACTGCCCTGTGCAGGGTAAAATTAATCTTTAACAATTCGCGGATGGTTTTCGGAATATCCGTCATTTCATCAAACGAAGCACACTGCTTTTTCCAGAGCCACTCTGAAACCTGGTTTCCCCTGAAAGATTTTTCGTTACTGGCAAGAAGAAATGACTTTAATTCTTCGGGTGAAATATCCCGGATGTCGGAAACGGGCTTACCATTCATCCTTCTTGGCAACTGTTGGTTTCATTTTTTCCTTCAGGGTCGAAACCAGTCTTTGCATGGTTGTATCTATCTCGTAAAGAAAAGCATCCCAGTTCGGGTTATAAGCCGGATCCTCCTTATTCATCAGTTTTTCAATCGGGAAATGAGAAGCAAGTTTGAGGTTAAAGTCGGTTATGGTATAACGGTATCGGTTATCCTTGAATTCAATTTTAATCTGGTAAGTAACAATCCCCCCGTCGGTATGCACGCCGGGCTTGCTGTCGGGATTTACAAGCCTGAGCCTTCCCTGCCCCTCGATCTTTCCGTTGACCCTGTCCTGGACAGCAAACACTGAAGCCGGGCTGAGATAGTAATAGTTAAACCACTGGATTGCCTTATCGTACAGGTAGCCCGGATTGCCTTCCTGGGTGATAACATCCTTGTAAGTGATCTTTTTTGTTTCGGGATCCATTGGCATCCTGGCCGGTGCAGTTTGTGCCTTAACGGAGAAAAAACCGCTGCAACCCAATATAATGCTTAAAATTAATACGGTTCGCTTCATAGTTCAGAGCATTAAAAATGTTCCTGAATTTATTGTATCAAAGCTACAAAAACGACATAAAAAAAACCCTGCATAAGCAGGGTTTTTTTGAACATTCAGGTGTTTTTAATACATATCACCCATGCCGCCCATTCCCGGGTTCATCGGGGGCATTGCAGGGGCTTTCTCTTCTTTGTGGGTAACGATCACACATTCGGTGGTCAGGAGCATGCTGGCGATGGACGCTGCATTCTCAAGAGCAACGCGTGCTACCTTGGTAGGATCAATAACGCCGGCCTGGAATAAATTTTCATATTCTTCGGAATTGGCATTGAATCCGAAATCATCTTTGCCTTCTTTCACCTTCTGAACAATAACAGAACCTTCAAGGCCTGCATTTTCGACGATCTGGCGAAGAGGTTCTTCGAGGGCCCGCCTGATGATCTGGATTCCGGTATTTTCGTCATCGTTTGAGCCTTTCATCTTTTCAATCGCTTTGATAGCGCGGATAAAAGCAACTCCGCCGCCAGGAATGATACCTTCTTCGATTGCTGCGCGGGTTGCGTGGAGAGCATCATCAAAACGGTCTTTTTTCTCTTTCATTTCAACTTCAGAAGCAGCGCCGGCATAGATCACGGCAACACCACCTGACAACTTTGCAAGACGTTCCTGCAGTTTTTCGCGGTCGTAATCGCTGGTGGTCTTTTCGATCTGTGATTTGATCTGGCCGATCCGGCCCTGGATGTCGGCTTTCTTGCCCTGCCCGTTGATGATAGTTGTGTTTTCCTTGTCGATAGTCAGTTTTTCTGACTGGCCAAGGTACTGCAGTGTTGTATCTTCAAGCTTGTATCCTTTTTCTTCGCTGATGACAGTACCACCCGTGAGGATAGCGATGTCTTCGAGCATTTCCTTACGGCGGTCACCGAAACCGGGAGCTTTGATTGCAGCTACCTTCAGAGTGCCGCGGATCTTGTTCACCACAAGGGTTGCAAGAGCTTCGCCTTCCATATCCTCAGCAATGATGATAAGGGGACGTCCGGTCTGAACAACCTTTTCCAATACAGGAAGCAGGTCCTTCATCACTGAGATCTTTTTATCATAAATAAGGATATAAGGATTATCGGCAACCACCTCCATCTTTTCGGTATCGGTTACAAAGTAAGGGCTGATATAACCACGGTCAAACTGCATACCTTCAACAACCTTAACAGTCGTTTCGATACCTTTTGCTTCTTCTATCGTGATAACGCCTTCCTTCTTTACTTTCCCCATTGCCTCTGCAATCATCTTTCCGATGAAACTGTCGTTATTGGCAGAAACGGTAGCTACCTGCTCGATCTTTTCCATGCTGTCGCCGACCTGTTTGGTCTGGGCCTTGAGGGACTTCACCACTTCAATAACAGCTTTGTCAATACCGCGCTTGAGGTCCATTGGATTGGCACCTGCGGTAACGTTCTTCAGACCAGTTGTGAAAATCGACTGGGCAAGAACTGTAGCTGTGGTTGTGCCATCACCTGCAAGATCGCTGGTTTTGGAAGCAACTTCCTTCACCATCTGTGCGCCAACGTTCTCGATAGCATCCCTAAGTTCAATTTCCTTTGCTACGGTAACACCATCTTTTGTAACTGTGGGAGAACCGTATGACTTTTCAAGGATGACATTACGGCCTTTGGGGCCCAGCGTCACCTTCACTGCATTGGAGAGTTCGTCAACACCTTTCTTAAGGGACTCTCTTGCTTTAATACTAAAAATGATATCCTTTGCCATTTCTGATTTTTTTTAAGGGTTACAATGTGAATGTTTCATGAATGCCATTGATGGTCAAATAACAGCAACTATATCGGATTCGCGCATGATAAGATAGTTACCTCCATCAATCGTGATCTCTGTTCCGGAGTATTTTCCGTAAAGAACTACATCACCAACTTTAACTGTCATGGGTTCGTCTTTTTTACCGGGGCCGACAGCAACCACGGTACCTTTCTGCGGTTTCTCTTTTGCAGTGTCAGGAATAATAATTCCACCTGCAGTTTTTTCTTCTGCCGGGGCAGGTTCAACCAATACACGGTCTGCCAGGGGTTTAATCTTTAGTTTTGTCATTTTAAAATTATTTAAAGTTAAACATTATGAATTTCACTTGGTTTTGCTATATTATGGCATAAATTATGCCAAAACCGTGATCTTAAAAATAAAAGACAATTTTTCAGTTATTTATTTTAAATTGAAATCCGGATGTCATATTTTCTGACATTCTGACACTGAGGATATAAAAAAAGCTGTTCCGTGTAATGGAAACAGCTAAATCTTCCAGGAGTTGTAACAGTTCCTACTTTTTCTTTTGTGCAGGAGCGCCCTGGTTATTCCCTGTTGGTGCAGCCTGGTTATTTCCTGCCGGATTAGGCTGGAAGTCTCTGATCGGGGTTGTCTTTGACTGGTCAATCTGTTTCTTGATCTCACTTTCCTGAACCGGGGTTGTTCCCTGGTTCTTGGGAATTGAAAAAATTGAAAAGAGACTAAGGATCAATAAAACTATTGCAAGGGTCCAGGTTGTTTTCTCAAGAAAATCAGCTGTTTTCCTTACCCCCATGAACTGGTTTGAAGACGCGAAGTTTGATGCCAGTCCGCCGCCCTTTGAATTCTGGACCAAAACAACCAGTACCATCAGTACCGATGCAATCAGAATTAAAACTGAAATAACAATGTAAACACCCATAATTAGAATATTGTTTGATTAAATAAAAAGTTCCGGATCAACAACCTGTTTATTATTACTGGGATGTATGTCCTTTAAGATTTTCAATTTGGGCCGCAAAGTAACGACTTTTTTCGGAGAATCGCAAGGATAATTTCTCATAAATATGGATGGCTTTCTGCAAATTACCCTGTTTTGCATATAACAATGCCAATGTTTCGCTTACAATATCCTCGTCATCCAGATTGGACTTTTGTGAACTTGCAGCAGGACTGAAGAACTCTTTTTTAGGCCTCGATATCTGCGGCTCCTCCCTGATGAATTTTTCAATAAGTTCATTTTTGGATTTACCTGACTCCCCGTCAATTCCAGGAGCCTGGGCACTTTTCCCGACACTCCCCTGTTTAGTGAGTTTTCCCTGTGCGGATTCATTCACCCTGACTTCATCATTTATCTCTGCCAGCCGCTTCCTTACAATGGAAAGAAGTTCATCCTGCGTCAATTTTTCAAGTGACACCTGGGGTTTAAGAGTTGCATGAAGCGGAATAGCATGAACCTTTTCTTCTGATTCCGTCACGGGGATACCTTTTACTTGCGCTGACTGCAAGGAATGAACTTTAACTTCCTCTTCAGGAATTGAATGAACCTTGACTTTCTCGTAAGAAACAGAATCCCGGGGCGAAGCCAGGGCAAGCTCTTCGGAAGTTATGAATGATTCCGCGATATAGTTTTCCTGCTCAGGTTCTTTGACTGTTGCCGGAGAGGGAACCTGACCGGAAGGCTCAAGGGGAGACTGACCGGAAGCCTCAGGGGGAGTCTGACCGGAAGCCACAACGGGAGTCTTATCGGAAACCTCAGGGGGAGTCTGATCGGATGCCTGAGCGGGAGTTTCCACTATAACGACAGGTTCCAAACCTGGTAAAACTGCCGTGTACAGATCTTTTTTCCCTTCAAGGAATTCTTTTAATTTCCTCCTGTCGCCTGCATAAGCGACAGCCTTCTTCAATTGGGCCTGGTACTCAGGATGATTTTGCTGGAAAAGATTGAATGTAAGAAGTATCTGGGCGGTCTGGCAATACGGGTAAACCTTCAGAAGATCCTGTAGTTCTCCAATGGTGGCTTCATTGAGAATCCCGGGATCACTGACCAGTTCTGAAAATTGCTGGCGATTCATCTTACAATTATAGGCCTGAAGTTTAGTATTACCAGTTGACAACCGTTTTATTGAAAATATCCTGTACCAGCTGATCCGTAATCGTTGCTATCAACTTGTCCTGGACTGTATTTAAATCTGCAACGGGATAGTCCTGGTATCTTGAAAACGTTATATTTTCGAAATTCTGTTTTGTATTTTTCCTGTTCACAAACTTGATGTTCACGGTTATCGTGAGCCGGTTCATGGCAGCAGTCTCATTCCCCTGGATGGCCTGCGGAGTTACAGTATAAGCAATGATACTCCCTGTAATTTCCAGGTCCCCGTTCCTGTCAACCGTATGCAGGCTGGTTTGGGAAGTATAATAATCCCTCAGAGCATCTGTAAGTGTACGGCTTAAGGTTGGAACAACTGTTGCAGCTGCATTTGTAAAGTACTGTACAGTGATCGTTTTTACATCAGGCGATATTGAAGCTCCTGTAAATGAATAGTTTACCTTGCATGAAGTCTGTGGAAGCGTAACCATTACCAGGGCCAGGAAAAAAAAAGTGATCCTGATGAAAGCGCCACGTGTGAATATAGAAATTCTCTGCATATTACGGCTTAAAAAAACCCGATGGTTGTTATTCAAGATTATAATCCTTGATTTTGCGATACAAGGTCCTTTCTGAGATTCCCAGCTCCCTTGCAGCTTCTTTGCGGCGGCCTTTATATTTCTCAAGCGCTCTTTTAATATAATCCTTCTCCTTTTTCTCAAGTGAAAGGGATTCTTCGACTTCTTCAGGATCCTGAACGGTTTCAGTCACGTTAAGGGCATTATCGGCCGTTTGAACAATTATCGGATTGGCCTGCTCCTTTACTTCCCCGAAATCATTGTATAGCTTTTTGATGAGCTGGTAATTCTCCGACTGGGTGTTTCCAAGAGCCTGCTCGTTCTGCAGAAGGTTCATGACAAGCTGCTTCAGGTCGTTCATATCCTTTTTCATATCGAAAAGCACCTTATACAGCAGGTCCCTTTCAGAAAAATTTGCCGATTCCTGTCCTTTGTAAAGGACAGGCAGGTCGCTTGAACTTGAATGGGGCATGTATTTCGCCAGGGTTTGTGCATCGATGCTCCTGGTTTTTTCAATGATCGAGATCTGTTCAGCCAGGTTTTTCAATTGCCTGATATTTCCCGGCCAGCGGTATGATATCAGAATTTTCTGAGCATCATCTTCAAGACTGATGGGCGGCATACGGTATTTCTCAGCTGCATCGGCGGCAAACTTCCTGAAAAGAAGATAGATATCCTCCTGCCTGTCCCTGAGCGCCGGTACAAAGATGGGCACCGTATTCAGCCTGTAATACAAGTCCTGCCTGAATTTCCCGTTGGCGACAGCATCAGGAACATTCACATTCGTCGCTCCTACAACCCTCACATTTGTTTTCAGAACCTTAGAGGAGCCAACCCTCATGAACTCTCCGCTTTCGAGCACACGCAGCAGCCGGACCTGCGTTCCCAAAGGTAATTCGGCAATTTCATCAAGAAAAATAGTACCGCCGTTTACAACTTCAAAGTACCCTTTACGGGCTTCATGTGCACCGGTAAAAGATCCTTTTTCATGTCCGAACAACTCTGAATCGATTGTGCCTTCAGGGATAGCCCCGCAATTAACGGCAATGTACGAACCATGCTTACGGGCACTAAGCTGATGAATGATCTTGGGGAAAAATTCTTTCCCGGTTCCGCTTTCACCGGAGATCAGCACGGTAATATCCGTGGCGGCCACCTGACGGGCAATATCAATGGCCCTGTCAAGCAAAAGGGAATTTCCGATGATGCCGAATCTCTGTTTTATCGTTTGAACATCCATACCACAACAGATTTACGATTTACAAGGTTTGATTTACGATTGATTGCATAATTCTGAAAGTTCTAATAAATTCTTATTCGTCAATCCACAATCTTAAAATTCAATCGTAAATTGTAAATCGTCCAATCGTAAATTATTTCCTGACTTCCCTTTTCAATCTTGCCAGATGTCCGCGTCCCAGGGCTTTGACTTCGCAGCCCAGCTCGAAGTACCGGCGTATCCTGGCATCGTCAAGAATACCGAAAGCGTCCACCACGGCAATAGGGCCACCCGCCCATTTCACGATATCATCAGGATCAAGATTAAGATAATGTGAATGCGGAACAGCAAGAATAAATGCATCCACCCCTTTCAGGGCTTTTTTCAGATCTTTTGCAACCACTGAATGCTTCAGCCCTTCCTGGTTACGGAAAAACCGTTTCCATGAACTTCCGGGTGAGGGGTAGGTATCCTGTTCCTCCAGTTCATACCAGTGTTCAACATAAGGGTCATGTACCTTGATCTCAGCGCTCATCTCGGTAAGTTTCCGCACTACCATTTCACTACCGCTGTACCTGGTGTCACCAACGTCCTGCCGGTATGAAGCTCCGCAAAGAAGCACCTGTGAACCTGCAATATAACGGCCCATATTCCGGAGGGCGTCACGGGTCAGCTCAGCCACATGCAAAGCCCTGGTATCATTGATATCAATTGCAGTGGGTGTGATCTTGAAAAGTTTGTCACCGTCTTCAAAACCAAGAATATGCTTGTAAGCCCAGTATCCCAGTCCTCCGTCCTTTGGGAGGCAATAGCCTCCGATACCCGGCCCCGGGAAAATGATGTTGCTGTGGGTGGGCCTCATCTTGATGGCCTTGATCACTTTGATCAGGTCCACTCCATTTCGCTCTGCGAAAAGGCTCCATTCATGAAGATACGCCAGGATGGCGGCACGATAAGAATTCTCAACGATCTTGGTGGTTTCGGATTCAATCGGCCGGTCCATTACAGTCAATGGGAAGTCCTTGGTGTTCAGCACCTCATGAAGGAATTTTTCAACCCTTATTCTGGCTACCTCTTCACATCCCGAACAAACCCTCCAGAAATCCCTGATGGAAGCAACATAATCCTTGCCGGGCATTACCCTTTCAAAACTGTGCGCAAGCAAAGGTGTGTCTTTGAGGCCCCTTTTCTGAAAGGCCTTCTTCAGAATCGGCCAGGCCACGAACTCTGTTGTCCCCGGGGCTACGGTAGTCTCAATAAGCACAAGACATTCCGGCCGGATCTTCTCACCTATGGTCTTCATAGTATCTTCCAATGCTGCCATATCGGCCTCTCCCGTACGCATATTGCCAAGTTCCTTTTTTGAAAAATCACACTGCACATCCACTACAACACAATCGGCAAACTGCAGGCAGTCACTGTTAAAAGTAGCCACCAGGGTCTTTTTCTTCAGGACACAACGGTCAATCAGCTCGTCAACTTCAGGATCTTCTGCTTTTACAGGTGATAGGCCCTGGTTCATCATTTCGATTTTCCAGTAACTCCTTGGACTGGGACGCTGGCAACCAATCACGAATTTGCTGTGATTTCCCTTTTTGTCCTTTGTATCGGCAACAATAGCGGCCATTACGGCGCCAACGAAGCCGAGTCCCATAACCACCACGATTTCCTTTTTTTCTTTCCTGGCTTTTTGAACCAGTTTCTCAATCCGCTGGAGCTCTTTCCCATAATCCTTTTCTTGCGGTAAGGCATATTTCTTCCCCTCAGGGGTTACTGAATATGCTGCTTTTTCATTTGTTGGCATAGTTTATATTTTGAAGGTTTTTATTTCACAGGACTAACGTACCTGTGCTTTCAGCTTTTTAATGAATTCATTGGCCAGCCGGTCCATGCACTTGTCAATTTCTTTATCAGTGAGTGTCTTCTCTTCATCGCGAAGGATAAAACTCAAAGCATATGATTTTTTTCCTTTCCCCAGTTGTTCCCCTTCATAAACGTCGAACAAGCCTACTTGCCTAAGAAGTTTCTTTTCAGTTTGATAAGCCAGGTGTTCAATATCCTCAAATTTCACTTCCTCTTCAAGCAGGAGGGCAAGATCACGCCTTACTTCAGGAAATTTCGGAAGTTCCCTGCAGATGGTTTCCTTTACCGGCGCAAGAGAAAGTATCTCAGTCCAGTTAAATTCGGCATAGTAAACATCCTGCCTGATATCAAATGTTTTAAGAATAGCCTTTGACAGAATGCCTGCCTTTCCTACAGGCTTATCGTTGACAAGGTAATCCACCCCGCCTGCGTAAATGAACCCTGAAAAAGGTTTCTGGCTGATCCTGCTTCCAGGACGATCTGAAGCGGGAATGATTCCCAGCTTCCGAAAAATAGCCTGCAGGTATCCCTTGAGCTCGAACCAGTTGGCATCTCCGGTTCCTGAATTCCAGTTTTCGGCCGATGACCTGCCCGTCAATACGATAGCCATACGGGTTTCCTCATGATAGCCTTTTACCGGATCTTCTGAACCCGAAAATATACGGTAAACAGTGCCGAATTCATATAATTTCAGGTTGGCCGACTTCCGGTTCATATTGTTGATCACACTTTCGAGGCATCCGAATAAAAGAGTCTGCCTCATCACATCAAGGTCCCGGCTTATAGGATTAAGGATTCTCACGCAGGCTTCCACCGGCAGCTCAGGGTTATGATCATAATACACTGACCTGGAAAGTGAATTGTTCATGATCTCATTGAAGCCGTTTGCCGAAAGATAATCAGAAACGGTATTCTGGACCTTGTCAGGATCAGGTTTTTTAGTGTATGACAACGAGGACCTCACCTCTGGTAAGATATCAATGTTATTATACCCGTATATCCTCAGTACCTCCTCAATCACATCCACATCACGGGTTACATCCACCTTGTATGAAGGCACAACAATTACCAGCCCTTCGTCCGAGTCTGCATAGCTAGTGTTCAGCTGCATTCCCAGGTCGGTGAGTATATCCTTGACCACATCCCTGTTAAGCTTTTTACCGATCAGGCGATCAAGACTGAACCATGGTAAATTAACCTTCGCAGGCTCAATTGGCCGGGGATAGACATCAATTACAGGGGAAGAAATCTCGCCTCCGGCGATTTCTTTTATCAGCAGAGCTGCACGTTTGATGGCATAGACCGTTATATTGAAATCGGCTCCTCTTTCGAAGCGGAAGGAAGCATCTGTGGAAAGCCCGTGATGCCTGGCTGTTTTACGAATATGCACAGGATCAAAATAAGCGCTTTCAAGGAACACCGAAGTGGTTTGTGCCGTAACCCCGGATTTTATTCCACCGAACACCCCGGCAATGCACATTGGTTCCGATTCGCTGCAGATCATGAGGTCGTCGCTCCCGAGTTCCCTTTCGACTTCATCAAGAGTGGTAAATTTAGTTCCTTTCGGATACTTTCTGATGATGACTTTTCGGCCTGAGATCTGGTCTGCATCGAAGGCATGCAGAGGCTGGCCAAGCTCCAGCAATATAAAATTGGTAATGTCCACGATGTTGTTTATCGGCCTTAATCCTGTGGCAAGGATCCTGTTCTTGAGCCAGGCCGGTGAGTCTGCAACCTTCACACCCGTTACCGTAAGGCCTGTGTAACGCGGGCAGGCAACAGGATCTGCAATGCTGATGTCTATAACCAGCTTGTCGTTATCCTGCCCGAAACCCGATACATCCGGTAAAACGGCCCGGACCCTGCCGGAGCCGAGGGGTTCTGATCTTCCGAAGTTATTGATAACAGCAGCGACATCCCTTGCAACACCAAAATGAGATGCAGCATCAACCCGGTTGGGAGTCAGCCCTATGGTAAAAGTCCAGTCATGCTCCACAGCGAAATATTCTGAGGCGGGTAGCCCTATAGGAGTATCAGCCGGTAACACCAGTATCCCCGAATGGTCTTTCCCAAGGCCCAGTTCGTCTTCGGCACAGATCATTCCTTCAGAAATTTCTCCCCTTATTTTTGTTTTTTTAAGGATGAGTTCCTGCTCGTTAAAATACAGTGTGGTGCCAACAAGGGCCACTGCAACTTTTTGCCCGGGGGCAACATTGGGAGCGCCGCAGACTATGTCCAAAGGATCCCCCTGCCCGGTGCTCACCTTTGTAAGCGTAAGATGATCGGAATTGGGGTGTTTTATGCAGCTCAGGACCTCGGCTGTCACCACTCCTTTAAGTCCTCCTTTTACACTATGAAACTCTTCCATGCTCTCAACCTCGAGACCACAACCGGTAAGCAGTTCTGCCAATTTTGCAGGCGGCAGGTCAGTCTCAATATATTGCTTGAGCCAGTTATAGGAAATTTTCATGATGTTATCTTTATTTTAGGGAACAAAGTTAGGAATTATTGCATAATAATCTATGAGATCAGGCCCCAATTTTGCTGATGTTCATCCATATGGAGCAGATGTTTTGCCAAAATGGCATTTTTTTCAAGCCTGAGGCCCGGGTCTTCATTCAATAAATCGGTGGCGATGTTTTTGGCAAATTTCAGAATCTTCTCATCCTTTATAATATCAGCAATCCGGAGGTTCAGGATACCGCTCTGCTGTGTACCCTGGAGGTCGCCTGGGCCACGGAGCCTCAGGTCAGTTTCGGCGATCTCAAACCCGTCGTTGGTCCGGAGCATAGTGCTGATCCTTGTACGGGCGTCGTTTCCAAGCTCTTCAGGCGTCATCAGGATACAATAGGATTGTGAACTGCCCCTGCCGACCCTTCCCCTTAGCTGGTGAAGTTGTGAAAGACCGAAGCGATCGGCATTTTCTATGACCATAACGGAGGCTGCCGGCACATCCACCCCCACCTCGATCACTGTTGTTGAGACAAGTACCTGGGTTTCCTTTTCAAGAAACCGCTTCATCTCGGCATCTTTCTGTTGTTGTTTCATCCTTCCGTGGACCATTCCTGCATGGAACTCCGGGGCGGGAAATTCCTTTATGATTGTCTGGTACCCTTCATCCAGGTTCTTAAGGTCCAGTTTTTCCGATTCCTCGATCAACGGATACACTATATAAACCTGGTGGCCTTCGCGGATTTTCTTCTTCAGAAAATTATACACTTTATAATGGTCCCGGTCGTAAACATGTTTGGTAAGTATTGGCTTGCGACCGGGAGGTAGTTCGTCAATTACCGATGAATCCAAATCTCCGTACAGAGTCATGGCAAGAGTCCTCGGGATCGGGGTAGCCGTCATCACCAGCACATGGGGAGTCTTCTGGTTTTTTTCCCATAAAGCAGCTCTCTGGGCTACGCCGAAACGATGTTGTTCATCAATCACTACCAGGCCAAGGTTCCTGAACTGCACATTATCTTCTATCAGGGCGTGAGTGCCGATCAGGATCGATAATTTACCCGTCGCCAGCAAATCCTGTATCTCCCTGCGTTCAGCCTGTTTTATCGACCCCGTGAGAATGCGTACATTCAGGTCGAGACCTGCAAGCATTTTAGAAATATTGCTGAAATGCTGGTTGGCGAGGATCTCAGTCGGAGCCATCATACAGGCCTGGTAATTATTATCGAGGGCAATAAGCATGCACATCAATGCAACCATAGTTTTGCCGCTGCCTACATCGCCCTGCAGCAAACGGTTCATCTGTTTGCCCGATCCCATATCAGCCCTGATTTCCCTGATCACTCTCTTTTGTGCATTAGTAAGTTCGAACGTAAGATGCTTGTGGTAGAAATCATTCAGATAATCCCCTACCGTGGCGAATACATGTCCGTCGGATTTTTGCAGCCTGGATAACCTTTGTCTGAGCAACCTCAGCTGGATAAAAAACAACTCCTCGAATTTAAGCCTGGCCTGTGCCCTTGTAAGAAGTTCAGGGCTTTGAGGAAAATGGATATTGAGAAAGGCTTCCTGCCGGTTGATAAGGCGGACCCGTTCGATAATGTCGCTGCTTAAATTTTCGGCCATGTGGAACTTTTCATGTAAAAGCAGGGTTTTCACCAGCTTACCGATTCCTTTGTAATCCAGTCCCTTCGATTTAAGCTTTTCGGTGGAGTTGTAAATGGGTTGAATGATCCTGCTGATGGGCAAGGGCTCGGTTTCAGGATGTTCCATTTCGGGATGGGGAATATTCCACTGCCCGTTGAAGAGCTGGGGTTTTCCGAAAATGATCCATTCCTGCCCGTTGGCGATCTTGTTTGCCATCCATTTTATACCCTGGAACCAGACCAGGTCTACCTGCCCGCTCTCATCCTCGACTGTGGCCACCAGCCTCCCCGACTTTGCCTGTCCCATAGTCCTGGTTTTAACAACCTTTGCGCGGATCTGAATATAGGTATTCTCATCCCTGATATCGCTGATTCTGTACATTTTGGAACGGTCCACATAACGGAAGGGGAAATGTGTAAGCAAATCGCCGAACGTTCTGATCTTAAGTTCAGACCCAAGAGCTTCAGCCCTGGCCGGGCCTACACCTTTCAGATATTCGATGGAAGTCTCGAGAAAAGGTTTGATTACGATCAAAGCAACAGGCTATTTGCAGGATAAAGATAAGCAATAATCTGGCACCCGGGAGAGATGTCATCCGCAGTCATAAAAAAAACTGCCCCGGAAACCCGGGGCAGAAAAATAAAAAAAAAAATTCATTAAGCTTTTAATACTCCCAGAGGCTGGTTTCAAACTCCAGTATCTTGTTTTTAGCCCTTTCGGATTCCAGGAGTGCATCCACACCTGTAGCATAGTCGGCGATCTTACGGTCGTAAACATTCTCCTCTTTAAAGATATAGCTTGAGAAGATCCTCTTCATGAATACATCGTCATAGGTAAGGCGGCCGGCGACTCCGTTTCTAAGGTTGAACTGTTCGTTGCGTGCAAAAAGGTTGCGGCAGTCGGGGAAATAAATCCAGAACAAAGGTTTAAACCCAATAAAGGTTCCGTCATCGGAAAACTTTTCCATCATCGGGCAGATACCCAGGATCCGGACTTCAAGCACCGATCTTTGTTTATCGAAATACCAGTCTTCCTTTACCCTCAACTGTTTTACATCAGAGGCATAAAATGGTTTTGATATCACGGTATCGTATTCTATATCCTGATTTTCAGGACGTTTCAGATGCAGTTTCTGTTTGGTTTCAAGCTGGTCCATCATTTCTTTGTAGGTAACTGGTACGAGGAAAAGATCGGTCTCGGCCGAATATGCCTGAATAGTGCCTTCTTTCATGGCATCGAGCAGGATCTGCATGAAACTTTTCCACTGGTTCTGCGGAGTTTCGGGGAAGTAGAACGGCTGGTTCATCTTCTCGCGCATATCGATGACCCTCCAGACCCTTTTGGTCCACACAATATCCGCCTCCCTGAGGTATGGATAAGGTATTGGCTGAACCTGCGTGATCACGGTTCTGTCAAAAACACCATCTCTCGGAGGAGCTTCCAGGACCTGTGCACTGGCGGTCATCCTGACCCCGGCCACGAGTACTGCGACAAATGCGATGAAAACTATCCTTTTCATGATGCTACGGAATATGTTTGTTTAATTGATTTTAAGGTTAATGGAAGAAATGGAACGCTCGCCATCAGGTCCTTTAACAGTAATATTCTCGAACCAGATGCGTTTGTTTTTCTTAGCATTGGTGATCAGCCTTACGATATCGGGAGTAAGCCTGTTGCCCTGCACTTTAGTTTCCCATATGTCGCCCGTAATATCGGTAACAAAATTGTAGGATGTAACCACGTATTTCAGGTCAAAATCAAAACCAACCTGCATTTCAGGAACAAGGAAGGGGCTGGCCAGGACTATGCTCTTTGAGATCACACCCTCGCTCTTTCCTGCTATCCTTGCGATGGGGTCAGGAACGCGTTTGAGACGGAATGAATATGCACCCATGTTCTTCGTTTTGCCTGAGAACACGGCATTCACAGTGATCACGGCCTCGCGGGTGTTCTGGGGCAAGCCGCTCACGATATAATCCTTGCCTTCCTGGCGGATATTCCCGACAGAAATGGAAGGTACGACTTTTTCAGGGCCTCCGGGTACAGAAATTGAAACCGGGTTATCCACACCAACATAGAACACATTCATCTTTGTGGGTGAGATCGTTAGTGCAGGTTTCGCAACAATGAATTCATCCTTGAAATGGAACACCATGGTGTCGCCGGTCGGACTCAGGATCTTGATGATGCCGGCAAATTTTTTCAGGCCTTCCTGGGTGCTGGGAAGTTTAAGTGTGACAACCCCGTTTTCTCCCTGGATGGGCGTGGCATTTTTAAAGTTTGCCGGGGTCAGTGTGTCGGACCCGAGCACGTAACGCACATTCGGGTTTGCTTTGGTATCATATGCAGCAACTAGGATTTCGGCAGAATATTCATCCCCAATAAACACATAACTGCTTTTAGGGATGACTTTGGCGCGGATGGCATCAAACTTCCAGTCCTCAGCCGAGACGGCAGCATACAAACTGTTCACGACATCAAATTCGGTATTATACACGTCGGCCTTCATCTGGTTGAGTATAGTTACGGTAGCGGCAAGGATGGTATGATAGAAATTATGCATTTCCCAATTCTGTGCTACGCCATAAGAGTCTTTAAACTTGCCCTCAGTTACCAGGCCAATCTTCATGGTTCCCTGGTATTTCGGATCCAGCAAGGCGATCATTTGTTTTTTATAAGCCTCTATCCTGTTTTTAAGTACCCGCGCTTCTCCTGCCGAACCGTCATGCGAACTGCCAATGAAAAAATTGGTAGGCATATCATAGTTCTCTTTTTTGTCGCAATCGGCAAGGGCTATAGCTTTGGCATCTTTGAAAGGGATTCTTTCCGTTTTGGCAATTACGGTAGCTTTGCAACTGTCAATGTATCTGGCAAGGCCTTCGGACAGCTTACGTGCTTTCTCGGCTCTTTCCCAATAAGGCCCGACTTTATTCGGGTTCATCTGGTACTGGATCCTGAATTTGGCAATAGTATTATCGAGTTTCCTGTTAAAATTCGTATTTGTATTCTCCATGGTTTCATTCACCACGATGAACGCATCCAACATTTGCTTCGAGACGTTCAGAGCGAGCAATGCAGTAAGTACGAGATACATCATCCCGATCATCTTTTGCCTTGGAGTCTCTTTATATCCAGCCATTTAATTTTTGGTTTTCAGATGAATATTCCGGATTTGTAATTTTTCCCGTTCATTTAATTGTGATGTTCATTGCAGAGAGCATATTGCCGTAAACTTTATTAAGTGCAGCAATATTGCTTGCCAGTGCATCCACTTGATCTTTGAACCTGGCAGTCTGTGTAACCGAAGCATTCAGATTTTCAACGAAATGCTTCATGCTGTCTTCCATCTGGGATGAAGTTTCAACCTGGGATGTAGACGTATGCAGTTGCTTTTCAAAAACCATGTTGAGATGGTTCAGGTTCTCCTTGTACTTGGCTGTATTAGTAACTGATTCGGTGAGATTATCTGCGAATTTTCCCAGGATTGCGTTGAATTTATTTGTATTCTCCATTTGTTCGTTGGAGCCCTGGAGATGGAGTTCATAGAGAGCGTTCAAGGCTGACAGGTTACTTGAAACCCTTTGCATCTGTTTGTTATAATTCTCATTTTCAGACGTTGAAGATGCCAGTGAAGAAGCAGTTTTTGAAAGCATCTCTGCCGATTCATTATATTTTTCCATGAATTTATTTGCAGAAACGGTAGCTGCCGATATGCTCGATGTCATATCTTTATTGACCTTGATCTCTTCTTTGAGAGAGTTGGCGACTTCGGTGTATGCGCTGGAAAGCCCGGCAGCGCTTTTTGAAGCCGATTGCATATGCTGCAGCTGTTCCTGAGAAGTGCTTACGCTCTGCTCCAGCACTGTTGCGGTCTTCTTGTAGGAATCACTTAGTTTTGAAGCTCCATCGGTGGCTTGTTTCACCTGGTTGACAAACTGATCATTAGTTAGGGCTGCATCTGACATTTTCCCCAGTTTGGAAGTAGTATCGGTAAGTGTTCTCAATCCTTCTCCGAGTCCGCTGATCAGTTCAGGGCCTATTTTCGCCTTTTCAAGCATCTTGTCCAGTTGCTGGGTCACAGTGTCTCCGGTTGCAAAGGCCTGTGATGCATCTAAATCAGCATCATGGTACATCCCTGCAAGCTGGGGATAAACAAGGCTCCAGTCAGGTTCTACATGGGGTGGTTCAAAAGCCGAGAAAAAGAAGATGATTGATTCAGTGCCCAGACCGACGATAAGCATTATGTCAGCCATAGGGTAGTGATTGATTTTGAACAATGCACCAATGATAACCACTGATGCTCCCCAGCCGTACAATTTGGCCATGAATTGCTTGTACCCTTTAGATTTTACAATATTAAGAAGACCCATAATGAAGAAGGTTTAAGTTAAGATTGGTTAAGGTTAAATGATTTTCAGAATAATTACACATGAACTCAGGCTGCTAATTGTATACTTTGGAAGCCCTTGACGGATTGTCGTCTTTCTGGCGGCCAAGGAAATTCTGTACACAGCGGAAACCTATATAACATTTCGACGTATCCTGGAACTCATAGGCCCTGGTAGATACACGGAGATAATATGCTATATCTTTCCATGATCCTCCCCTGATCACTTTTCGTTTCAACGTGGGTGGATCACTGTCTTTTGCGTTATAGGTGTAATCGGGATTCAAATCCCATGTAAAATTGTATGAAGAAGGATGGAAGGCCGACCTGGTCCACTCGGCAACGTTTCCGGCCATATCATACAAGCCGAATTCGTTTGCAGGATAATGAGCCACAATTACAGTAGTTAAACCTCCGTCATCTATATAATTGCCTCTCAAAGGTTTAAAGTTAGCCAGGAAACAGCCTTTATCGTTTCTTGTATAGGGTCCGCCCCAGGGATATGAATTTCCGTCATACCCGCCCCTGGCAGCCCATTCCCATTCAGCTTCGGTGGGAAGACGGAATTCACTGACGGATGATTCACCTTTCTTCCCGTACAGATAGCTGTTCTTAAGCTGTGTGCGCCAGATACAGAAAGCATTAGCCTGCTTCCAGTTTACCCCTACGACAGGATAATTGTCATAGGCGGGGTGCCAGAAATACTTTTCAGTTTGTGGATCATTGAAAGAGTAAACATAATCAGCGATCCAGCAAAGAGTATCAGGATACACATTGACCACTTCCTTGCGAACATAAACCGAACGGTCTTTCATCCCCTGGGGACGGTTGGCAAGCCCGGCATCCTTTGTATCGGCCTGACCGCCCCATTCCTTGCGGGCTGCGGCTTTCAGGTCAACAAAATAATATTCATAATATAATTTGCGCGAATCGATTTCCTTGACCCTGAAATATCTTTCATTTTCAGGCAGATACATCTGTGTCAAAGCATCCCGTATATCCTGTTCCTGTGAATTCCACTCAATTTTGGATTCCCAGTTAAGATAAGGAGGGTCGAAAGTTTCACCTGTTTTTTTATTTTCAGAGATGAAATACAGATCGGGTTTGATTTCACCCAGTAACCTGCGGGCAATAGAATCCCTGACCCAATATACGAATTGGCGGTACTCATTATTAGTGATTTCCGTCTGGTCCATGTAAAATGCGGCAACCGACACTGTACGCGGATTGTTGAGCTGGGCGTATGGGACATCTTCGTCGGCTACTCCCATGGTATAGCTACCCATGGGAATGTAAACCATGCCGAACGGATCAGGCTGGTAATACCTTTTCCTTCCCTTGACCCCTGTCAGTTCTCCGTTTCCTGAGTTGCTGCAGCTTCCCAGGAAGACCAGCAGGACTAAAAACACGAGCAGTTTTTTCATTTTTCGGGCAGTTGGTTGATAAAAATAAACGCTACTTCTTGAGCTTTATTATGTTATTGTCCGTTTTTCAACTTAAACCGGCAAAATTAGCAAAATAATTTACAAATACCTTGTGTTACGGTAACTTCTTTTCAATTTCTCTGTATCGATTTTGAGAACATAATTCAGCATTACTTCAAAACTTCCATTGCTGTATGTCATCATCTTTGAAACCCCGATATCATATGCCAGACCAATCCTGAATCCTTTAATCATAAGGCCTGCCAGTATTGATGCTGCATCCTGTAAACGGTAGGCAAGCCCCCCGTAAAACTTGTTGTTATACCATAAAAGCCCGCTGACACTAAACGAGAAAACCGATCCGTCGAACATAACAATTGCACTTGGCTGCAGCTGGAACGCAGGATGCTCCGGGATTTCCCACTGGTATCCCCCGGTCAGATAGTACGTACGCTGTAAATGGTATTGAGAGTTACTGCCCTTGGACTGAAGCAGTTGGTCTGCCGATATGCCCACATAATATTTATCCGGTACACGGTAAAAAAGACCGAGCGCCATGTCAAAGATCATATCGCTTTTAGTCTGGCTGGTCGACAGCAAAGGATCCTGTGGATTATCAGCATGGAATTTTGAATAATCAAACTTCCCGTTCTGGAACCCGACTTGCAGACCCGCAGATAAAAAACCCGGTCCTACTTCCCCCTTATAGGCATATCCGAGTTTAACAGTTGTATTCTGAAAAGCGCCAAGCTTGTCCTGTTCGACTATTCCTCCTATGCCTCCATGGATTGCACGGATCGGTGAGTCAATCGTAAGAAACATTGTTTCAGGGGTGGAGGTTCCGTAACCCTCGCTGTCTTTAAATCCAAACCATTGTTCCCTGATAAGTCCTGTAATCGCAATCCCCCCGCTTTGGCCGGTGTATGCAGGATTGAAGACCATATTATCAAACATGTAATTGGTCATGACACTGGGCTGTTGTCCAAAGCAATCATGCCTCCATAACACATTTAATGTTATAAATGCAATAAAAACTGAGAAAAATAAAAGCCTACCTCTGGGCATATTTACTTGCTGTTAGCAGCCGGGTGTTATGGTCAATAATTTCAGGCGTTAAAAGTACTGTTTTTTTTCAAAACATCATTAAACAAGCTTGAACATAGTTTAAAAATCTTTTACGGAAAAGAATTTATTTTGTTACAAACGTTCTTTTCATCATTTTTGTTTTCAGTTTGGCAAAAACCGCCAGATTTTATTAGTAAATCCTTTGCTTATGGCCTTTTTTTTAGTCAGGGAAAAACCGTTTTCAGGAAAATGGTTTTTATCGTACAGTTTCATTGCGTTTGGCTCATTCATTCTTGCCACCGCTTTTGTCTTTTTTATAACTCCTTACAAGATAATACCTGGAGGAGTTTACGGAATCTCCATAGTACTGCATTACATCTTTGGTACACCGGTAGGTGCGATGGCACTGTGCTTTGACATCCCCCTTACTATCGTCGGGATGAGGATACTTGGACCTCGATTCGGGTTTAAAACAGTGCTGGGTTTTTCCCTCACCGCTGTTTTTACCGATACGTTAACCTATATCTGGGGGTTTGAACCGCTGGTCAGGGGAGATGCCCTCTTGTCATCCATTTTCGGTGGTTTTCTGTGTGGTCTTGGCCTTGCCCTGATTTTTAAATCCAAAGCAACATCGGGCGGAAGTGATATTGTGGCAGCTATCATCGCCAAATATACAAAACTGCCTATCGGGCAGCTGATGATCCTGGTTGATTCGGTGATAGTCCTGTTTGGATTGTTTGTATTCAGGGACTGGAAAATACCACTTTACTCATGGATCGTGATCTTTATTACCGGGAAAGTGATTGATGGTGTTCTTGAAGGCATCAATTATGAAAAAAGCCTGTTCATTATTTCCGATAAATACGAGGAGATCAGGGATAAAATAATCAAGGATCTGAACAGGGGAGGGACGATCATTGACGGGCACGGCATGTTCAGCATGGCCGACCGCAAGATCATTTTTACCGTGGTAAGCCGCCGGGAACTTATCATACTAGAAGAGTTTATTCAACAGATTGATCCTAAGGCGTTTTTGACTGTTATCGATGCTTCGGAGATCCTGGGTGAAGGATTTAAGTCATTGAAGGAGAAGGTCGCAGAGTGATTTACGATGTACGATTTACGATTTACGAATGAATGGCAGATTTACGATTTACTATTCAAAGGTATTCACCCCAGGGCAAGCCCTGGACCCGGATTCCGCCCCAATGCGTTGGGAATGTACCGGGAGAGATTCAATAATGGTTTTCTCAAATCGTAATTCGCAGATCGTAAATAAAATCGTAAATCGTACATCGTACAATCATGTTATTTCCTGAACAGCTTCAGTATATCGTTCCCGTTTGCAAAGATCAGCAGGCCGAAGAGGATCACCATTCCTACAACCTGGGCATATTCCATGAATTTGTCACTGGGTTTGCGCCTGAAAATGATCTCGTAGAGCAGGAACATCACGTGACCTCCATCCAGTGCGGGAATCGGTAATACATTCAAGACTGCCAGCATGATGGATAAAAATGCAGTGAGGTGCCAGAAAGCCTGCCAGTCCCAGGTAGAAGGGAAGATGGATCCGATTGAAATAAATCCTCCAACGGATTCATATGCTTTTTCCTGTGAAAACAGAAGTTTGATCGATTTGATGTAATTGCCTACACCCTCGAAAGCTTTGGTCACCCCTGCAGGGATTGCTGTGAGCCCGTGATAGGTCTTGGTTTTGAATACCAGGAAATCGGTCGGGGGTTGGGAATAAACACCTATAAGTCCGCTGGAAGGGACATTGACCTGCAATTTAAGCGTGTCGAGTCCCCTGAGTACTATAACACTGACTTCCTTGTTTTTATAATCCTGCAGGGCTTTTCTGAACTCATTGAAAAACGGGTGCAGGGTATCGTTAATACCAAGGATGCGGTCTCCCTTCATCATACCCGCCTTACTGGCCGGCGCTCCGGCACTGAAGCTGGAAATGATAAAAGGAAAACGGAAAGAAAGAAAATCAGATGACTGATATTTTATCAGTTTGCTGATGAAGCCCTTGGGCATGTCGATGTTTACTCTCTGACCGTCCCTGACAACTTGTATGGTTTTCGCCTCCTCCAGCACCAGGGTTTTTGGAATGGATACGAAATCATCAACTATCTTATTATCGATCGATATGATATTATCACCGTTCCTCAATCCCATCTGGTATCCCGTTGAATCAACAGATATCCCGTACTTCAGAGCTGATGTGGGAAGGTATTGTTCTCCCCAGGCCATAAGTATAAGAATATAAATGGCAATCGCCAGGATCAGGTTTACCGTAACTCCCCCCAGCATTATGATCAAACGCTGCCAGGCCGGTTTAGACCTGAACTCCCAGGGCTGGGGAGGCTGCTTCATCTGCTCCTTATCCATCGATTCATCGATCATACCGGAAATTTTTACATATCCTCCAAGAGGCAACCAGCCTACACCGTATTCGGTGTCACCCTTTTTTAATTTGAACAACGAGAACCAGGGATCGAAAAAAAGATAAAACTTCTCAACCCTCGTCTTGAATACTTTGGCTGCAATAAAATGCCCCATCTCGTGAAAAATGACAAGTATCGACAGGCTCAGGAGAAGCTGAACAATTTTTATAAAGATTTCCATTAATGTTTTTCTTTCTGTTTTTGAATATTGATGATAAATTCCCCTGCTATCCTGATAGTTTCCATATGTGTTTCAACATAATCCTCATACGAAGGCTTTTTAATGCCGGGAACGGTTTTCATGCAGTGTTCAATTACATCAGGCATCTCAAGAAACCTGATCTTTTCATTAAGGAATGCATGAACCGCAATTTCATTGGCGGCATTTAATATACAGGGCATATTGCCCCCTTCTTCTAGGGCTTTATATGCAAGGTTAAGGCTACGGAATAGTTCTTTGTCGGGCTTTTCAAAAGTAAGCTGCGGGTAATCTGTAAAAGAGAATCGTGGAAATGAGGATGACAATCTCCCCGGAAAAGCCAGGGCATAAAGTATCGGAAGCCTCATATCTGGCAATCCCATCTGGGCTTTTATTGCTCCGTCGGTGAATTGGACCATGCTGTGGATAATGGACTGGGGATGGATGATCACATCGATCTGGTCCGGCCGCAGGCCAAAAAGCCAGCGTGCTTCAATTACCTCCAGGCCTTTGTTCATCATCGAAGCGGAGTCTATTGTAATTTTATTACCCATGTTCCAGTTAGGGTGTTTCAATGCATCTTCCCTGCTTACAAGGTACAGATGCTCCCTGGTCTTGCCTCTGAATGGCCCTCCGGAAGCTGTGAGATATATTTTTTCAACAGTGCGTGGATCTTCGCCGGCAAGACATTGAAAAATAGCTGAATGTTCAGAGTCAACCGGGATAAGCAATACATTCATTGCCATCGCTTTTTCAGTCACTATATCTCCCGCTATAACCAGGGTTTCCTTGTTGGCCAGGGCGATATGTTTTCCGTATTCAATGGCCCTGAGGGTTGGCCTGAGCCCTGCATAACCCACGAGAGCGCTTACGACGAGGTCAATGCTTTCCATTTCCATCGCCTGGGTTATGGAATCTTCGCCTGAGAATACTTTGACCGGCAATGATTTCAGCGCTTCTGAGACTTTGGAATAACAGTCCGGATTGCCGATCACAACAACGTTCGGGCTGAATTCAAAAGCCTGCTGAATAAGTATATCACAGTTGTTCTGAGCTGTGATTACCTCCACCTCGAACAGTTCAGGGTTCGATTTTATCACTTCGAGGGTCTGCCGGCCAATAGAGCCGGTCGATCCAAGGAGAGCGATGCGTTTTTTTACGGAGACTGTCTTTACCATTCAAAAGGAGATATAATCTTTGGGGTTCACAGGCTTCCCTTCATACCAAAGCTCAAAATGAAGATGGGGACCGGTTGTGTATTCCCCTGTTTCTCCAATAATTGCAATCGGTTCACCTGCATTCACATAATCTCCTTCTTTAACGATGATGGCTGAATTATGTTTATAAATGCTGACAATATTCTGCGAATGCTGTATGGCCACGACATAACCTGTCTCCAGTGTCCAGTTGGCAAAGATTACAGTACCGTCAAGAACAGACTTGATGGCTTCATTTTCCTTTGCAACGATATCCACCGCATAATGCATTGTACCGGGATCAAAACCATTCGTGATGACTCCTTTCAGAGGTGTAAAAAAAAGCACACCCCCTATTGAACCTTTGCCGGCCACTGAAGTCTCACCTGGCTCTGCTTTGTAAAGGTTATATTTTGCCCTGCTTTCAACATCCGCGCGCAACAGGGAATCATCAGTTGACCTTTTCAAACGGATATCGCTGTATTTATGAATGGTATCCCTCTCCACCGGCCTGTTTTCCGATAAATCCTTCCCGTTGATCACGTCTCGAAGATTCTGGAGGTACCGGTTTTTCCGCAAGAGGGCTTTTTCGATGGAATCCGTTTTCAGGTTCAGCTCATACAGTTTCTTCTGAAGTCCCACGCTGGAATAACCGGGTATATATTCTCTCAAAGATGTAAATGCGATCAGTATTGACGTCAGAAAGATCAGGAGTATGGTCAATGTGCCGAGAGCGATAAATACATTCAACCGGGAAAGCCGGAATGTAAACCTCTCCTCGAGAGTCTCATCATTCATGAAAACCAGGCGGTACTTATGCTTTAACCTGTCCTTCCAGCCTTGTTTCTTCTTTTCTCCTTGTTGCGAGGCCATCTTAATTCACCTGAACTCTTTACTTAACGGCTGCAAATATCGTAAAATTATACTAATTTTGCGGATTAGTAGTTATACCTATATTAATTACCAAGGATTTGATCTCGACGAAGAAATACACCCTCGCCGGAATTTTGTTATTGCTCGCCGGTACATTTTTTTTCAGCGCATGTTCCACCAAGAAAAATACCTGGACCAGGAGGGCTTATCATAACCTCACCGCGCATTATAATGTTTACTGGAACGGCATGGACCTGATGCGTCAGGGCATCAAGGATTATGTCGCACAGATGAACGACAACTTCGCTTTGGTTATTCCGGTATATAATTTCGGGGATAAAACAGGGAACAAAGCTGCACAGTTTTCGGATAATGCAATAAAAAAAGCTTCCAAAACCATCCAGAAACATTCAATGTTTTTCAATCATAAGGAATATTGTAAATGGATTGATGATTCTTACATGCTGATCGGGAAAGCCTATTTTTACAAGAAGGACTATCCCATGGCCCGCAGGACTTTTGAGTTCGTCATTAAGACCTACAATGATAGCGATATTAAATATGATGCAATGTACTGGCAGGCCATGGCCAATATCCAAATGGGAGACTATACCCATGCAGAGTCGATGCTTGACATGCTTCTTAACAGGATTAACAAGGGAGAAGCACCGGCAAAGTACGAACTAGAGGTGAACCTTGCCTATGCGAACTCATTTATCCTGCAGAAAAACTATGATGCTTCTGTACCTTACCTTAACAGGGCGCTGGAGCTGAAACCATCGGGAAGAATCAAGACCAGGATTTATTTCATACTGGGTCAGATCTACCAGAAACAGGAAGATCCCGACAGGGCTGCAGGTATGTATACACGGGTGCTTAAACATTCCACTACCTATGAGATGGAGTTTAATGCAAAGATCAACCTGGCACAATGTTATACAAGCAAGTCGAATGACCGCGATTATATCGTCAAGAAGCTGACAAAGATGCTGAAGGATGAAAAGAACAAGGATTACCTCGATCAGATATATTATGCCCTCGCACAAATTTACCTGACTGATAAAGATACAAGCCAGACTGTAAAATATCTCACTCAATCGGTCAGCACAAGTAAAAACAATAATTACCAGCGTTCGATTTCGGCCCTTCAGCTTGCCGATATTTATTTTTCTTTCCCTAACTACACTAAGGCCCAGGCATATTATGACAGCACCATGCAATTCCTTCCAAAGGATTTTTCGAATTACAAAGCGATAAAGAAATTAACCGAAACCCTTACTGATCTTGTTCAGCAACTTCAGCTTATCAGCAGGGAGGACAGTTTGCTGAACCTGGCAGCTATGCCCGAAGAAGCCAGGAATAAAATCATTGATAAACTGATTGCAAATTATGTTGCTGAAGAAGTAAAGAAGCAGCTGGATGAACAAACAAAGCAGCAAAATCAGATGTTCGCGGGCCAGCAGGAAGGTCAGTACACTTCATCCGGACAGGGACGCTGGTATTTTTATAATGCTGCTACCATGGCAAACGGATTTTCTGCCTTTGCAAAGAAATGGGCAAGAAGAAAGTTAGAAGACAATTGGTTCCTTACCGATAAAGGTATCAGCGTGAACACAAATGAACCCCCGGCCGATACATCCCATGCTCCCACCTTGGCAGAAGGCGACACCACCAGTGCAAAAAAGCCGGAAAAGAGATCAACTAACCCGAAAGACCGAAAATTTTACACCCAGGATATTCCCTTCACTCCGGCAAAGGTTACCGCCTCGAATAAAAAGATAATGGAGGCTTATTACAAAGCCGGGTTCATTTATATTGAGGGACTTAATGATAACGGGCATTCCGTTGACTGCTTTGAAACCCTGGTCAAGAGGTATCCCGATTTCCCCAGGAAGGCCCAGACCTATTATGAGCTTTACACTCTGTATAAGGCGCTGAAAAACGATGAGAAAGCCGATTATTTCCGGACCCAGCTTCTCACCAATTATCCTGAAACCGATTATGCGAAAATGCTCGTAAATCAGAATTATTTGCAGGAACTGGCCTCTAAAAAATCCGAAATATCAAAGCTTTATGAGATTACCTATAAAGCATTCCAGAACCAGCAATATTATATGGTCATAAGTAATACGGCCGAAGCTCATGCCAAATACAGCAAGGACACTGCACTTCTTCCTCGTTTCGATTATATGCGCGCTCTTTCGCTGGGGAAAATTGAAGTTGTTGATTCAATGCTGGTCGCCCTCAATAAAATCCAACAGGAATACCCTGCCAGCCCTGCCGCAAATCTTGCCCAGGATGTTCTGAATACACTGGCTAATGCCTCAGGGACCGGACCACATGGAGGCAAATCTCCTGCCGACTCTTCTTTAGCCATTCTCAAGCAGGCCGAAAGTATATATAAATATGACTCAACTGCCATCCATTTTTACGTGATGATTGTTAACAGCAGTAAAGTTGAGGTTAATGCACTGAAGATCAAGATTGCGGATTTTAACACCAAATTCCATGGCCTGGAATCCTATGAGGTGAACAGTCTGCTATTCGATAACGGCGAGGAAATGATCACGGTGAGTCCCTTCGATGATGCCCAAACAGCTATGCAATACCTCGTGAGCATCAGGGACAGCAAGTATATTTTTACCAAGCTTGAAACATCAGGAAGTTACAGCGATTTTGTAATTTCAGTCACAAATTATCCGGTTCTGTACAAGAATAAAGACATCCCAAAATATCAGAAATTTTTCGAAAAAAATTACCCGGTAAAACAATAAACTATGTCCAGGAACAGAGAACCAGAAATGCCTTCCATCAATATCATGGGACCAGGCACAGTCGTTAAAGGAGAGATCAGTGTAAACGGTGATTTCAGGGTTGACGGAACATTGATCGGTAATATACACTGCAAGGGTAAAATTGTTGTCGGGCAGACCGGCAGGATCGAAGGTGAGATCAATTGCCAGAGCGCCGATTTCTCAGGTGAAGTGCAAGCGACCGTCAAAGTCAATGAGCTCCTTACACTTAAGGAAACCGCAAGGTTCACAGGCGATATAATTACCGGGAAACTTGCCATTGAACCGGGAGCAAAATTTTCAGGGACCTGTAAAATGGAGATTCCGGGTTCCGGAGTTATCAAGCCAGTTCCGGATGAAACACGAAAATGATCCCCAAAAAAGCCTTGCTGGTTATGCACGTTATTCGGGAATGGCTTTTCAAATGCTGGGTATCATCTTAGCCGGGGCTTTCGGGGGATTAAAACTGGATCAATGGCTTAAGACAAAACCGGTTTTTACTGTCGCACTTTCCATTTGTTCTGTGTTTCTTGCCATTTTTTTTGTTACCAGGGACCTGCTTAAAAAAAAGTAATCATGAGATCAGAAGTTTCGGTATATTCCAAACAATTACTCCTGCTGACTGTTGCAGCAGGGATAATTACTCTGGTTCTTTTTTTCGTCCTTCCCCATGCCTGGTTTTCTCCTTCCCTCCCTTTCCTGTTTGTTTTTTACTTTGCCTGCAGTCTTATTTCATATATCGTCCTTGATCGTTCCATTAAAATCAAGTTCAACCGGTTTGTATCCGTTTTCATGCTCACCACAGCTGTTAAATTATTTCTGTATGTGGCTGTAATGATCATCTATGCATTCGTGAACAGGAAGGATGCAATTCCCTTCCTCCTGAACTTTTTTATGCTTTACCTTGTATATACGGTTTTTGAGGTCATTAAGATCGTTACTCTTACAAAAACCGGACCTGATTCAGGTAAAAAAAGTTATAAGGAGTAAGTTTCAAAGTTTCGATTGGACGAATTACGATTAACGAATGAATTTATTGATTTACGATTCTACGAATTACGATTGACGAATGAATTTATTGATTTTTGAGTTCCGATTTGCGGGTTTAATCTTTTAATCGTCAATCATCAATCTCACAATTCAATCGTAAATCGTAAATCCATAAATCGTACCTTTGCAGTGGTTAAAAAAAACCATCATGGTCTATATCACACGAAAAGAGCATTTTAATTCGGCACACAGGCTGTTTCGACCTGAATATACCGACGAGGAAAATCTCAGGATTTTCGGTAAATGTTCCAACCCTCTCTGGCATGGGCATAATTACTACCTGATGGTTACTGTAAAAGGTGAACCAAAACTGGAAACAGGTTTTGTGATGGACCTGAAAAAACTCAGCAGGATCATTAGTGACAAGGTCATCGAGAAACTTGATCATAAAAACATCAACCTCGAAGTGGATTTCATGAAAGGGAAACTCGCCTCCACCGAGAACCTCGCCATAGGGATCTGGGATGAACTTGAGCCTGAAATCCTGGCTTATGGAGCAATTCTCCATTCGGTAAGGCTTGAAGAAACTGAAAATAATATTGCAGAGTATTTCGGCAACAAATAACGACATAATGTCATGACAGAAGAAAAGCTCACTTACGAAAAATTTGAAGATTATAATGCCGATACGGTTGAGAAACTCAGCTATCATTACAAGGAGATTCTAAGGCTGATCGGAGAAAATCCCGAACGCGAAGGCCTTCTGAAAACACCTTTGAGGGTGGCAAAATCCCTTCTTTTCTTAAACCAGGGCTATACTCTTGATCCCGAGGAAATTCTGTTATCGGCGCGCTTTCGCGAAGATTACCGGGAGATGGTGATTGTGAAGGATATAGAGATCTACTCTATGTGCGAGCATCATATGATCCCTTTTATCGGCAAGGCACATGTGGCTTATATTCCCGACAAATACATCACGGGGCTGAGCAAAATAGCCAGGGTTGTGGAGATCTATGCCCGGAGGCTGCAGGTGCAGGAACGACTTACCATGCAGATCAAGGATGCCATAAACAATACACTGAAGCCCCTTGGCGTGGCAGTTGTAATTGAGGCACAACATTTGTGCATGTCAATGCGGGGTATACAGAAACAGAACTCGGTAACCACGACCTCCGATTTTATAGGGGCATTCGAAAGGGATAAAACCAGGGCCGAGTTCCTGCACCTGATATCCACGAGGCTGCATTAATAAAAAGCGAAAGGGCGAAAAGCGTTAAATAAAATCGCAGATATGAATTCGTACATCGTAAATAATAATTAAGGAGATAAAACTATGTTTGAAGAAAATAACGGAAATTATTTCGGCACTTCTGCAGGGGCAGATGCCGGAGTTATTGCAAGAACATTCATGTCGCAGGTGTTCACCTGGATGACCCTGGCGATGATAGTAACCGCAGGAACAGCCTGGTGGTTTGCTTCCTCAGAGGCCTGGAAAAGCCTGATCAATGTTGAAACAGGAAGCCTCACCGGCCTGGGCTGGATTGTTACTCTTGCCCCAATCGGATTTGTATTGCTGATGTCGTTCGGTTTCCAGAAGCTATCGGCACTTGCCATGACTTTGCTTTTCATAGCATTTTCGGTGCTGATGGGCATGAGCCTGAGTTTTATCCTGCTGGCCTATACAGCGGCTTCTGTATTCAAAACGTTTATTGTGACGGCAGGTATGTTCGGGATCATGGCTGTAACCGGTTATACTACCAAAACTGATCTTACGAAATTCGGCTCCATCATGATGATGGGTCTTGTCGGCATTATCCTTGCCATGCTGGTCAATTTCTTTCTCCACAGCAGTTCTCTTGAATACATCATCAGCATTCTTGGTGTCCTGATTTTCACCGGGCTTACTGCCTATGATGTTCAGAGGCTGAAAAGGATCGGAGCCGGAGCCGGAACCTATGGCGAAGAAAATTCGAAAAAACTAAGTATTCTGGGGGCTCTTACCCTTTACCTTGATTTCATCAACCTTTTCCTCTTCCTGATCAGGTTTCTGGGAAACAGAAGATAAACAGCGAAAAGCGACATTCTATGACTGCATATGTTTTCCCCGGCCAGGGTGCCCAGTTTATCGGAATGGGCAAAGATCTTT